>Ga0209477_1000184_pt1 | contig 36165 bp, 35 predicted proteins | sample KloWWTupernatant_FD_187180 | JGI IMG/M metagenome (GOLD analysis project Ga0209477, IMG submission 187180) | Active sludge microbial communities from Klosterneuburg, Austria, studying microevolution and ecology of nitrifiers - Klosterneuburg... | ecosystem: Engineered > WWTP > Aerobic digester >...
GGGTTGCCGCGAACCGGCCCCCGGCTCGCACCGCGTGATTGTGCTGCATTTTCGTGACAGTTGCGTGGCGTATGGAACGGCCCGGCCGGGTCGCGTGCGAGAATCCGGCGATGGGCATCGACGACAACCGGCGCGACCTGGAAGCGGGCATCCATACCGATCTTGCCGGCCGCATGACCTATGGCGGCTACCTGCAGCTGCCGACCCTGCTGTCCGCGCAGCAGCCGCTGTCGCAGCCGCCGCACCACGACGAGATGCTGTTCATCATCCAGCACCAGACCAGCGAGCTGTGGCTGAAGCTGCTGATCCACGAGCTGACCGCCGCGGTTGGCCACCTGCGTGAGGATCGGGTCTGGCAATTCGGCAAGGTGGTGGCGCGCTGCAAGCGGGTGCTGGACCAGCTGACCGCGCAGTGGTCGGTGCTGGAGACGCTGACGCCGTCCGAGTACATGGAGTTCCGCGCGGTGCTCGGGCCTTCCTCCGGCTTCCAGTCCCTGCAGTACCGCAGCGTCGAATTCCTGATGGGCAACAAGAACGCGGCGATGCTCAAGGTCTTCGCCCACGACCAGGCCGGCCATGCCGCGCTGGACGCGGTGTTGCGCGCGCCCAGCCTGTACGACGAGTTCCTGCGCTACCTGGCGCGCTGGGGGCACGCGGTGGCGGATGCCCACCTGCAGCGCGACTGGTCGCAGCCGCACGCGCTGGACCCGGCGCTGCTGCCGGTGTTCGAGCGCATCTACGAGGACACCGGCCTGTACTGGCGCGAATACGCCCTGTGCGAGGACCTGGTCGACCTCGAGACCCAGTTCCAGCTGTGGCGGTTCCGGCACATGCGCACGGTGCAGCGGATCATCGGCTTCAAGCCCGGCACCGGCGGTTCCAGTGGGGTGGCGTTCCTGCGCAAGGCGCTGGACCTGACCTTCTTCCCCGAGCTGTTCGAGGTGCGCACCGCGATCGGCCCGGGTCGCGCCGATGCGGCGGCCGATGCCCCCTGAACCCGCGTCGCTGCTGCATCGCAGCAGCCTGGCCTGAATGCGCGAGGTTTGACGTGGGATCGCCGGTTCGGTGATGCTCCGCCGGTTCCGCGCACGCCGCGGACCGACATTCCGACTTCTTTCCACGAATCAAAGACGGGGGAAACCGCATGAGCGGTGCCGCAACTTCGACGCCGGGCCCGATCCCGGAATACACCCAGTTGATGGGTCATCCGCGTCCGCTGTGGATGCTGTTCATGACCGAATTCTGGGAGCGTTTCGCGTTCTACGGGATCCGCTGGGCGCTGGTGCTGTACATCGTCGCCCAGTTCCACGGCGGCGCCGACACCGGCGAGGCCTCGGCCAACCAGACCTACGGCGCCTACCTGGCGCTGGTGTACGCGGCGGCGATCTTCGGCGGTTACGTGGCCGACAAGATCATCGGGTACCAGCGCTCGATCCTGGTCGGCGCGATCATCATGGCCGCCGGCCTGTTCATGATCTCGATGCCGGACGAGAGCGTGTTCAAGCTCGGCCTGGCCACCATCATCGCCGGCAACGGCCTGTTCAAGCCGAACATCTCGACCATGGTCGGCAAGCTGTATTCGCCCACCGACGAGCGCCGTGATTCCGGCTTCACCCTGTTCTACATGGGCATCAACCTCGGCGCGATGCTGGCGCCGATCCTGACCGGCTTCCTCGCCGAGCGCATGCTGGGCGGCTCGTCCGACAGCCCGGCCTACAAGGTGGTGTTCATCGCCTCCGGCGTCGGCATGCTGGTCTCGCTGGTGTGGTTCTGGTTCGGCCGGGCCCAGCTGAAGGGCGTGGGCCGTCCGCCGGAGGGTGCCGAGGGTGGCGGCCGGGTGCTGATGACCGCGATCGGCGCGCTGGTGGCGATCCCGGTGATCTACTTCCTGCTGTCGATGGGCGCCAGTTCGCTGCAGTGGGTGCTCACCGCGATGTTCGTGGGGCTGGGCGTCATGCTGCTGGTCGAGGGCATCCGCGAGGGCTCGGTGGCGCGCGACAAGGTGATCGCGTTGCTGATCATCTTCGCCTTCAACGTGCTGTTCTGGATGTTCTTCGAGCAGGCCGGCAGTTCCTTCAGCTTCCTGTCCGACAAGATCGTGGACCGCGACCTCGGCGCCGCCGGCGGCTTCATCTGGCCGAACGCCTGGTTCCAGTCGGTGAACTCGGTTGCGATCATCACCCTGGCCCCGGTGCTGGCCTGGCTGTGGGTGAAGATGGGCCGCAACAACCCGTCGATCCCGCGCAAGTTCGGCCTTGGCATCATCTTCAACGGCCTGGCGTTCCTGCTGCTGATGTTCGCGCTGTCCAGCCTGCTGGACCCGCAGACCATGAAGATCCCGTTCTGGACGCTGTTCATGGTCTACGTGATCCAGTCGATCGGCGAGCTGTGCCTGTCGCCGATCGGCCTGTCGATGACCACCAAGCTGGCGCCGAGCAGGCTGGTGGGCTTCGCGATGGGCGGCTGGTTCCTGTCCACCGGGATCGGCAACAACCTGTCCGGCATCTTCGCCAGCCACGTGTCCGGCAGCGAGGGGATGTCCGTGGCCTCCGCGCAGTCCGGCTACACCTTCGGCTTCTGGATCCTGCTCGGCTTCGGCGTGCTGCTGTTCCTGATCGCCCCGCTGATCCAGCGCCTGATGCACGGCGTGAAATAGTTCGCCTTGCGGTGATGCGGAAACGGCGGCCGAGGCCGCCGTTTCCGTTGGTGCGCGACGGGTTCGGCTCAGGCCTGGGTGGTGCCCGGCTCGGAAACGGCGTGTTCCGCGCGCAGTTCCAGTTCGTCCAGCCGGTCCAGCAGGCGGAACAGCAGGTCGCGCTCGTCCGCCGGCATGCCGCCCAGCACGTGGCGCTCGAACGCCAGCGCCAGCGGCGCGACCTGGTCGTGGACCGCCCGCCCGGCCGCGGACAGCCGCAGCACCGAGCGCCGGCGGTCGTCGTCGTCGAATTCGCGCTCGATCCGGCCCGCCTCCAGCAGCCGGGCCACCGCGCGGCTGACCGCGACCTTGTCCATCGCGGTGCGCAGCGCGACCTTGCTGGCGGACAGGCCGGGGTAGCGGGCCAGCACCGCCATCACCCGCCATTCGGTCACCCCCAGCGCGAACCGCTGCGAGTACTCGCGGGCGATCGCGCTGCTGATCCGGTTGGACAGCACGCTCAGCCGGTACGGCAGGAAGTGGTCGAGGTCCAGGGTCGGGTGCGCCTGCGCGGCGGGCCTGGGTTTGCCGGGTGGGGACATCTGCTGCACCGCCGCTTGAGATGGTTGCAAGTGAAACTATAAGATGGACGGCCCCAGCGAGGAAGCCTCCATGAGCGCCCAGCCAGCTTCGAACAGTATGAACCCCGGCATGCAGGTCACCACCTTCGAGAACCCGATGGGGATCGACGGTTTCGAGTTCGTCGAATTCGCGGTCCCGCCGGGCCACGCCGAGGCCATGCACCGCTACCTGTGCAGCATGGGCTTCAGCGCGACCCGCCGCCACAAGGCCCGCGCGATCACCCTGTACCGCCAGGGCGGGGTGAACTTCCTGCTCAACGAGGCGCCGGACTCGTTCGCGTCGGATTTCGCCGCCGCGCACGGCCCGTCCGCCTGCGGCTTCGCGATCCGCTTCCACGCACCGGTCGCGTCCGTGCTGGAAACGGTGATCGGCAACGGCGGCGAAGTGATCGACCACAAGCCGCAGACGCGCGCGATCGACGCGCCGGTGGTGAAGGGCATCGGCGACTGCATGCTGTACCTGGTGGATGCCGAGGCCGGCGACCCGTATGCCGACTACGTCGCCATCGAGGGCGCCGGGCAGGACCCGAGGGGCTTCGGCCTGACCTTCATCGACCACCTGACCCACAACCTCTACTTCGGCAACATGCAGAAGTGGTCGGACTACTACGAGAAGCTGTTCAACTTCCGCGAGATCCGCTACTTCGACATCAAGGGCGCCAAGACCGGGCTGGTGTCGAAGGCGATGACCGCGCCGGACGGCATCGTGCGCATCCCGCTCAACGAATCCAGCGACCCGAAGTCGCAGATCAACGAATACCTCGACGCCTACCACGGCGAGGGCATCCAGCACATCGCGCTGTTCACCGACGACATCTACGCCTCGGTGGAGGCGATGCACGCCGCCGGCGTGCAGTTCCTGGACACCCCGGACACCTACTTCGAGGTGATCGACCTGCGGGTACCGGGCCACGGCGAGGACGTGGCGCGGCTGGCCAGGAACAAGATCCTGATCGATGCCGATCCGGAGACCCACCAGCGCAAGCTGCTGCAGATCTTCACCCAGAACGCGTTCGGCCCGATCTTCTTCGAGATCATCCAGCGCAAGGGCAACGAGGGCTTCGGCGAAGGCAACTTCCAGGCGCTGTTCGAGAGCATCGAGCGCGACCAGATGCGCCGCGGCGTGCTGTAAGGGACACGACACCATGGCCATCGCCAGCACCGGATACCAGAGCGGCTTCGGCAACGAATTCGCCAGCGAAGCGCTTGCCGGCACCCTGCCGGACGGGCGCAACTCGCCGCAGCGCGTGGCCCACGGCCTGTACGCGGAGCAGCTCAGCGGCACCGCGTTCACCGCGCCGCGGCACAGCAACCGCCGCAGCTGGCTGTACCGGATCCGCCCGGCGGCGATCCACGGGCCGTTCGCCCTGCTCGACCACGCGGCCTTCCACAACGATTTCGGCAGCGGCCCGGTGACCCCGGACCAGCTGCGCTGGAACCCGCTGCCGATGCCGGAGGCCGCGGCCGACTTCGTCGATGGCCTGGTCACGATGGCCGGCAACGGTTCGCCGGCTTCGCAGTCCGGCATCGGCATCCACCTGTACGCGGCCAACCGCGACATGCACGGCCGCTTCTTCTACGACGCCGACGGCGAACTGCTGGTCGTGCCGCAGCAGGGCCGCCTGCACATCGAAACCGAACTCGGCGTGCTGGACGTGGCACCGCAGGAAATCGCGGTGATCCCGCGCGGAGTCCGCTTCCGGGTGGCGCTGCCGGATGGCAGCGCGCGCGGCTACGTGTGCGAGAACTTCGGCGCGTTCCTGCGGATCCCGGACCTTGGCCCGATCGGCAGCAACGGGCTGGCCAACCCGCGCGATTTCCTGACCCCGAATGCGGCGTTCGAGGACGTCGAGGGCGACTTCGAACTCGTCGCCAAGTTCCAGGGCCACCTGTGGCGCGCGGCCATCGGCCATTCGCCGCTGGACGTGGTCGGCTGGCACGGCAACCACGTGCCCTGCAAATACGACCTGCGGCTGTTCAACACCATCGGTTCGATCAGCTACGACCACCCGGACCCTTCGATCTTCCTGGTGCTGACCTCGCCCACCGACACCCCGGGGGTCGGCAACCTGGACTTCGCGATCTTCCCGCCGCGGATCCTGGCCGCGCAGGACACGTTCCGCCCGCCGTGGTTCCACCGCAACATCGCCAGCGAGTTCATGGGCCTGGTGCATGGCGAATACGACGCCAAGGCGGAGGGTTTCGCGCCCGGCGGCTGCTCGCTGCACAACTGCATGACCGGCCACGGCCCGGACGCTTCGACCTTCGACAAGGCCAGCAACGCCGACACCTCGAAGCCGGATTACATCGTCGACACCATGGCCTTCATGTTCGAGACCCGCAACGTGATCCGGCCGACCCGGCAGGCACTCGACGCCGGCCACCGGCAACACGATTACCAGGCCTGCTGGACCGGATTGCGCAAGCACTTCCGGGGGTGAACGCGGCCGGCCGGCGGCGACACGCCGGCCACGCTTCGTATACTGCGGTGCAATGAGCGATGAACCGACCATCCTGAATCGCGCCCGGCATGCACTGGGACGCTTCCTGCAGCTGGAGGCGTCGGCCGGCATCCTGCTGATCGGCGCGGCGCTGGTGGCGCTGGCCTGGGCCAACTCGCCGCTGGCCGCGACCTACGACGGCATCCGCGGGGTGCCGGTGGCAGTCCAGTTCGGCGCGCTCAAGATCGCCAAGCCGCTGCTGCTGTGGATCAACGACGGCCTGATGGCGATCTTCTTCCTGCTGGTGGCGCTGGAGCTCAAGCGCGAGGCGCTGTCCGGCCAGCTGTCCACCCCCTCGCAACTGTCGCTGCCGGTGCTGTGCGCGCTGGCCGGGGTGGCGGTGCCGGCGGCCATCTACGCCTGGATCAACCGCGGCGACCCCCAGGCGATGCAGGGCTGGGCGGTGCCGGCGGCGACCGACATCGCGTTTGCGCTGGGGATCCTGTCGCTGCTGGGCTCGCGGGTGCCGGTGGCGATGAAGCTGCTGTTGTCCACCATCGCGGTGATCGACGACCTTGCCGCGATCATCATCATCGCGCTGTTCTACACCAGCGAGCTGTCGGTGCTGGCGCTGGCGTGGGCGGGCGCGGCGATCGCGGCGATGGTGGTGCTGAACCGGCGCGGGGTGCAGGCGCTGACGCCGTACCTGCTGCTGGGGCTGGTGGCGTGGGTGGCGGTGCTCAAGTCCGGTGTCCACGCAACCCTGGCCGGGGTCGCCACCGGCCTGCTGATCCCGCACCTGGACCGCAAGGACGCGATCGACGACGAGACCCAGCATTCGCCGCTGGAAACGCTGGAGCACGCGCTGCACCCGTGGGTGGCGTACCTGATCCTGCCGGTGTTCGCGTTCGCCAATGCCGGGCTGGCGCTCGGCGGCTTCGCGCTGGCCGACGTGCTCGCGCCGGTACCGTTGGGGGTGGCGCTGGGACTGGTGCTGGGCAAGCCGGTCGGGGTGCTGGCCGCGGCCGGGCTGGCGCGTGCCAGCGGGATTGCACGGTTCCCCGAAGGCATGGACTGGAAGGCGATGGTCGGGCTGGGGCTGCTGTGCGGGATCGGCTTCACCATGAGCCTGTTCATCGCCTCGCTGGCGTTCGCCGACGACGGCGGCCTGTTCCCGAGCGCGGTGCTTGGCGTGCTGTGCGCCTCGCTGGTGTCGGCGCTGGCCGGCTACGCCTGGTTGCGGGTGACCTTGCCGCCCGGCCCATCGGAAACCGCGGGTTAGACTCCCGCAATTGCCTCCACCCGGTTCCGTGATGCCCTCGATCCCACTGCCGGCCATGCGCCTGGCCGCCGGCGCGCTGTTGGCGGCGATGCCCCTGGCGGCCTCGGCGGCGTCCCCGGTGCAGGCCGGGTTCGCCTCGCACTGGGTGGGCTATGTCGCCCTGCTTTGGTTCGTGGTTGCCTACCTGTTCGTGATCGCCGAGGAATTCACCGGGCTGCGCAAGTCGCAGCCGGTGATGCTGGCCGCGGGCGCGATCTGGGCCTTGCTGGCGTTTGCGTCCGCGCAGGCCGGGCAGTCCGCGGAACTGCATGCGGCGGTGCGCGACTACCTGCTGGAATTCGCCGAGTTGCTGCTGTTCCTGCTGGCGGCGATGACCTACGTCAACGCGATGAGCGAGCGCGGCCTGTTCGAGGCCCTGCGCGTGTGGTTGCTGCGCAGGGGGCTGGGGTATCGCGCGCTGTTCTGGGCCACCGGCGCGCTGGCGTTCTTCCTGTCGCCGCTGATCGACAACCTGACCACCGCGCTGGTGATGTGCGCGGTGGTGCTGGCGGTGGGCCGCGACGATCCGCGCTTCGTCGCGCTGGCGTGCATCAACATCGTGGTGGCGGCCAACGCCGGCGGCACCTTCAGCCCGTTCGGCGACATCACCACCCTGATGGTCTGGCAGGCGGGCAAGGTGCCGTTCGCCGGCTTCTTCGCCCTGTTCCTGCCGGCGCTGGTGAACTGGGGGGTGCCGGCACTGTGCATGCACGCGGCGGTCCCGCGCGGCACCCCGGCGCTGGCCGACGAGCAGGTGCGCCTGCGCCGCGGGGCGTGGGTGATCGTCATCCTGTTCGGGCTGACGGTGGCGCTGGCGGTGGGGTTCCACCAGTTCCTGCACCTGCCGCCATTCATGGGGATGATGACCGGGCTGGCGCTGCTCAAGCTGTACGGCTGGCACCTGACCCGCGTCGCCAACGCCCAGCAGGCCAGCGAGTTCGCGCGCGAGGGCGCGCCCGGCGACATCGACGCATTCGACAGCTACGAGCAGGTCGCGCGCGCCGAGTGGGACACCCTGCTGTTCTTCTTCGGGGTGATCATGTGCGTGGGCGCGCTGGGTTACTGCGGCTACCTGGCCCTGCTGTCGCAGCAGTTCTACGGCGGCTTGGGGCCGACCACCGCCAACGTGCTGGTGGGGCTGATGTCGGCGGTGCTGGACAACATCCCGATGATGGTGGCGGTGCTGCAGATGGCGCCGGAGATGGATGGCGGCCAGTGGCTGCTGGTGACCCTGACCGCCGGCGTCGGCGGCAGCCTGCTGTCGATCGGCTCCGCCGCCGGGGTGGCGCTGATGGGCCAGGCGCACGGCCAGTACACGTTCTTCAGCCACCTCAAGTGGAGCTGGGCGATCGCGCTGGGCTATGCCGCCAGCGTCGCGGTGCACTTGCTGGTGAACGCGCGCCTGTTCACCGGGCTGGCGTGAGCGCGGCATGAAGACAGCCCTGGTCTTCGGTGCCAGCGGCCAGCTTGGCGCACCCTTGCTGGAGCGCCTGAACGACGCCGGCTGGCGGGTCTTCGCGGTTTCCCGGCAGTCGCATTCGGATGCGCCCGGCCGGCACTGGCTGGGCGGCGACCTGGCCGGCGTGCGCGGCCTGCCGGACGCGGTGGACGCGATCTTCAGCTGCGGCCCGCTGGACCTGTTCGCGCGCTGGCACGCGCAGGCCACGATCCGGGCGCCGCGCATCGTCGCGTTCGGCTCCACCAGCGCGGCCACCAAGCATGGCTCCGCGGACGACGACGAACGCGACCTCGCGCGCCGGCTGCTGGGCGCGGAGGCGGCGCTGTTCGCGCAGGCGGAACTGCGCGGCGCCCACGCGACCATGCTGCGCCCGACCCTGGTGTACGGCGCCGGCCGCGATGCCACCCTCACCCGCATCGCCGCGCTGGCCGGCCGCTGGGGCCACTTCCTGCTGCCCCGGCGCAGCGATGGCCTGCGCCAGCCGGTGCACGTGGCCGACCTCGCCGCCGCCGCGTTCGCGGCCTGCACCGCGGCGGCGACCCACGGCCGCAGCTACGACCTGCCGGGTGGCGAGACCCTGCCGTACCGGGAGATGGTGCAGCGCGTGCTGGCCTGCCTGCAGCCGCGGCCGGTCCTGCACGAATTGCCGATGCCGCTGTTCCGGCTGGCACTGGAAGCGGCACGCGCGCGTGGCATCGCCACCGACATCAGCGCCGCCGCGGTCGAACGCATGCGCCACGACATGCTGTTCGACCCGCAGCCGGCGCAGCGGGATTTCGGCTTCGCGCCGCGCGCGTTCAAGCCGGAAGCGCGGATGTTCGAGAACTCGATTCCAAGTCGCGAGTGACTACCCACGATGGCGAGACCGTCGGGTGTTGGCGTCGCCGCATCTTGAGCCGCGGTGCGAACACGCAACGGTAGGCGCCATCGCAGCCTCAGGCCCTCACCAGGACCAGCCGAGCTTCCTGTACAGCTTGGCCAGCACCCAGGCCGGACCGACCAGCAGGTACTTGAGGTCGGTGAAGAAGCTCGGCCGCTTGCCCTCGTAGCGCTTGCCGTGGCCGATGAACTGCGCGATCCAGGCGAGCACGAACACGCCCAGCGCCAGCCTGGCCAGGCCGGGCGTGCCGTAGCTGTCGTGCAGCCAGCGGGTCAGCCACGCCATCGCCACGAAGGTCGCCAGCATGCCGAAGCCGATCGCGCGCGAGGCCCGGTAATAGAACATCCATGCGGCGAACATCGCCAGCGCCGCCCACAGGCCGGGCCGGAACCAGCTGCCGACGACCGGGATGCACCAGAGCAGGCCGACCACGCTCCACAGGATCAGCGGCACCGCGACCACGTGGATGCGCTGGTTGACCGGGTTCCGGTGGTCGCCGGAGTAATGGGCGAACCAGCGGTCGATGGGGCGTTCGGTACTGGCGGCAGTCACGGCGCGCGCTCGCAGGCAGGGTGGGCCGAGCTTGCGCCGCAGGTGCCCGCCGGGCAAGGCCGGCGCGCCTGCCACGCAGGCGTCAGTCGATCGAAATCCCGGCCAGCTTCTGCAGCGCCTCGGCGTACTTGGCGCGGGTCCTGTCGATCACGTCCGCCGGCAGGCGCGGGCCGGGCGCGGTCTTGTCCCAGTCCAGTGTTTCCAGGTAGTCGCGCACGAACTGCTTGTCGTAGCTGGGCGGGCTGGTGCCAACCTGGTACTGCTCCGCCGGCCAGTAGCGGCTGGAGTCCGGGGTGAACATCTCGTCCATCACGTACAGCCTGCCGTCGACATCGGTGCCGAACTCGAACTTGGTGTCGGCCAGCAGGATCCCGCGCTGCGCCGCGTAGTCGCGGGCGAAGGCGTACAGCGCGAGGGTCGCGTCGCGCACCTGTTCGGCGCGTTCGCGGCCGACCAGGTCGACCGCGGTGGCGAAATCGATGTTCTCGTCGTGGTCACCCACCGCCGCCTTGGTCGACGGGGTGAAGATCGGCGCCGGCAACTGCTGCGCCTGCTGCAGGCCTGCCGGCAGCCGGATGCCGCTGACTTCGCCGGTGCGCTGGTAGTCCTTCCAGCCGCTGCCGATGATGTAGCCGCGGGCGATGCATTCCACCGGTACCGGGGTCAGCTTCTTCGTGACCACCGCACGTTTTGCGTACAGCGCGGGATCCACGCCGGCCGGCAGCACCGAGGCGACATCGATGCCGGTCAGGTGGTTGGCGATGATGTGCGCGGTCTTGTCGAACCAGAAATTGCTGATCTGGCAGAGCATCTCGCCCTTGCCGGGGATCGGGTCGGGCAGCACCACGTCGAACGCGCTCAGGCGGTCGGTCGCGACCATCAGCAGGTGGCCGTCGCCGAGGTCGAACACGTCGCGCACCTTGCCGCGGTGGATCAGGTTCAGGCCGGGGAGGTCGGACTGGAGCAGGGTGGTGGCCATGCGCGCGCGTGCAATCGAGGGGCGCCTAGTCTAAGGCCGGCGGATGCCCCGCGCCCTGTTGCCGGCCTTGTAAGATGGCGCCCATGAAACGCTGGTACGGCAAGTTCTTCGGGCTGATCGCGGGTTGGCTGCTGCTGCGCCACCCGGCGGGCGGCCTGCTGGGCCTGCTGATCGGCCATGCGTTCGATGCCGACTGGTTCAAGTCCACCCGCGACAACCCCTACCGGGTGTTCGGCCTGACCGAGGAAGCCTCCGACGCCGAGATCGACCTGGCCTATCGCCGCCTGATCTCGCAATACCACCCGGACCGCGTGGCCGGTGCCGCGCCGGAACTGCAGCGCCAGGCCGAAGCCAAGGCGCGCGAGATCAACGCGGCCTACGACCGCATCAAGGCGCTGCGGAACCGGAAGTGATGTCCTCCCCGCCTTCGCGGGGAGCCCGGGACGTTAGACTTGGCAGCCCAAAGCCAATGGATTCCCGCCCTCGCGGGAATGACGAGCATCATGCAACCGACCGTCATCGCACCTTCGATCCTTTCCGCCAACTTCGCCAGGCTCGGCGAAGAGGTGGACAACGTGCTGGCGGCCGGTGCCGACTGGGTGCATTTCGACGTGATGGACAACCATTACGTGCCCAACCTCACCATCGGCCCGCTGGTGTGCGAGGCGTTGCGCAAGCATGGCGTCACCGCCCCGATCGACGTGCACCTGATGGTGGAGCCGGTGGACGGCCTGATCCCGATGTTCGCCGACGCCGGCGCATCGCACATCAGCTTCCATCCCGAGGCCAGCAGGCACGTCCATCGCAGCGTGCAGCTGATCAAGTCGAAGGGCTGCCAGGCCGGGCTGGTGTTCAACCCGGCCAGTTCCCTGGACGTGCTGGAGGTGATGCTGGACGAGATCGACTACGTGCTGCTGATGTCGGTCAATCCCGGCTTCGGCGGGCAGTCGTTCATCCCGTCCGCGCTCCGCCAGCTGCGCCGCGTGCGCGAGCTGATCGACGCCAGCGGCCGGCCGGTCCGGCTGGAGATCGACGGCGGGGTGAAGCCGGACAACATCGCGGACATCGCCGCAGCGGGCGCGGATACCTTCGTCGCCGGCAGCGCGATCTTCGGCAAGCCCGACTACGCCGCGGTCATCGCCCGGATGAAGCAGGCGGTGGCGGCGGTGCGCTGAGCACGGGCGGCATCGCTGGAAAAAGAAAGCCGACGCCGCGGGAGGGGTGCGGCACCGGCTTCGGGGAAGGGTGGGCGTCCTGCCCGTCAATCGTCCCTGCAATGGCCTTCGATGATCCGCGCGGCGCGTGACGCCGGCGTGACAGCCGGGGCGGGTTTGCCGAAGCCCGCCCGCGGCGGCTACAGTTGGCGCATGAACCGGGCGATTCCGTCTTTCGAACAGGGTTGGCGATGGTGGCGAGATTCCGCCGCCCAGGTCGCTCCCATGCCCATGAAGGACACCCCGCTTGATCACGCACGCCCAGTTCGACCAGCACGCCGCTGACGGCCATACCCTGATCCCGGTCGTGCGCGAGGTCCTGTCCGACCTCGACACCCCGCTGTCGGTCTACCTGAAGCTGGCCGACGGCCCGCACACCTACCTGTTCGAATCGGTGGAGGGCGGCGAGCGCTTCGGCCGCTATTCGATCATCGGCCTGCCGGCGCGGCGGGTGTACGAGGTGCGCGGCCACGCGCTGCAGGTGCGCGAGCACGGCGAAGTCGTGGAGACCCGCGAACTCGACGATCCGCTGGCCGAGGTCGAACGCCTGCGCGCGCACTACCGGGTGCCGAAGCTGGACGGCCTGCCCGGCTTTTCAGGCGGGCTGGTGGGCTGGTTCGGCTTCGAGTGCATCGAATACATCGAGCCATGCCTGCGCGCGAACCCGCTGCCGGACGAACTCGGCACGCCCGACATCCTGCTGATGCTCAGCGAGGAACTGGCGGTGTTCGACAACCTCAAGGGCCGGCTGTACCTGATCGTGCACGCCGACCCGCGCCAGCCGCAGGCGTGGGCGCGCGCGCAGCGGCGGCTGGATGCGCTGGCGCACCGCCTGCGCCAGGCCGGGCGCGGCTATCCGGAAACCCTGCACGGCAACGCCCTCGACGAGGCCGATTTCGTCAGCGGCTTCACCCGCGAGGGCTTCATCGAGGCGGTCCATCGCAGCAAGCAGTACATCGCATCCGGCGATGCCTTCCAGGTGGTGCTCAGCCAGCGCCTGAGCGTGCCGTTCCGCGCGCGCCCGGTGGACGTGTACCGCGCGCTGCGGGCGACGAATCCGTCGCCGTACATGTATTTCCTGGATACCGGCGCGACCCAGGTGGTCGGTTCCTCGCCGGAGATCCTGGTCCGCCTGCAACATACCGTTGACGGCGGGGGCGAAGTCACCGTGCGCCCGATCGCCGGCACCCGCCCGCGCGGCCGGACCCACGAGGAAGACCTGGCGCTGGAAGCCGAGTTGCTGGCCGACCCGAAGGAGCGCGCCGAGCACCTGATGCTGATCGACCTTGGCCGCAACGATGCCGGCCGCGTGTCCGAGCCGGGCACGGTGGTGGTGGGCGAGCAGTTCGTGATCGAACGCTACAGCCACGTCATGCACATCGTCAGCGAAGTCACCGGCCGCCTGAAGCAGGGCCTGTCCTACATGGACGTGCTGCGCGCCACCTTCCCCGCCGGCACCGTCAGCGGCGCGCCGAAGATCCGCGCGCTGCAGATCATCCGCGAGCTGGAACCGGTCAAGCGCAACATCTACTCCGGCGCGGTCGGCTACATCGGCTGGCACGGCGACGCCGACACCGCCATCGCCATCCGCACCGCGGTGATCCAGGACGGCCGCCTGCACGTGCAGGCCGGTGCCGGCATCGTCTACGACTCCGACCCGCAGGCCGAGTGGGACGAGACCATGAACAAGGGCCGCGCGCTGTTCCGCGCGGTGGCCGAAGCGGCGAAGGGGTTGTGACGTGCTGCTGATGATCGACAACTACGACTCCTTCACCTGGAACCTCGTCCAGTACCTGCAGTCGCTGGGCGCGGAGGTGCGGGTGGAGCGCAACGATGCGCTGACGGTGGACGAGATCGAGCGGCTGGCGCCGGAACGCATCGTGATCTCGCCCGGGCCGTGCACGCCGAACGAGGCAGGGGTGTCGATGGCGGTGGTCGAGCGCCTGGGCGCGACCACGCCGATCCTCGGCGTGTGCCTGGGCCACCAGAGCATCGGCCAGGTCTACGGCGGCGACGTGGTGCGCGCGGGCAAGATCATGCATGGCAAGACCTCGCGCATCCGCCACCAGGGCAAGGGCGTGTTCGCCGGCCTGCCGGACGGCTTTGAGGCCACCCGCTACCACTCGCTGGTGGTGGACAAGGCCACGCTCCCGGATGCGCTGGAAATCACCGCGTGGACCGAGAACGACGACGGTTCGATGGAGGCGATCATGGGCCTGCGCCATCGCGGGCATCCGGTCGAAGGCGTGCAGTTCCATCCCGAATCCATCCTGACCCAGCACGGCCACGCGCTGCTGAAGAACTTCCTGGAGCGCTGACCCGATGCCCTTCACCCCGCAGGACGCGCTGCAGCGCGCCATCGAGCACCGCGAGATCTTCTTCGACGAAATGGTCGAGCTGATGCGCCAGGTCATGCGCGGCGAGGTTTCGCCGGTCATGACCGCGGCGATCCTCACCGGGCTGCGGGTGAAGAAGGAAACCGTCGGCGAGATCGCCGCCGCGGCGACCGTGCTGCGCGAATTCGCGCGTCCGGTCGACGTCGCCGACCGCACGCACCTGGTCGACATCGTCGGCACCGGCGGCGATGGCGCGCACACCTTCAACATCTCCACCGCGAGCATGTTCGTGGTGGCGGCGGCCGGTGGCAAGGTCGCCAAGCACGGCAACCGCAGCGTGTCGTCGAAGTCGGGCAGCGCCGACGTGCTGGAAGCGCTGGGCGCCAACATCGAGCTGCAGCCGGGGCAGGTCGCGGCCTGCATCGAGCGCTGCGGGATCGGCTTCATGTTCGCCCCCGTCCACCACCCGGCGATGAAGGTGGTGGCGCCGGTGCGGCGCGAGATGGGCGTGCGCACGCTGTTCAACATCCTTGGCCCGCTGACCAATCCGGCCAATGCCCCCGGCATCCTGATGGGCGTGTTCCATCCGGACCTGGTCGGCATCCAGGTGCGCGTGCTGCAGGAACTCGGCGCGCAGCGCGCGCTGGTGGTGTGGGGCCGCGACGGCATGGACGAGCTCTCGCTGGGCGCCGGCACCCTGGTCGGCGAGCTGCGCGATGGCGTGGTCCGCGAATACGAACTGCATCCCGAGGACTTCGGCATCGCGATGGCGCACAGCCGCAACCTGCGGGTCGGGAACGCCACCGAATCGATGGACCTGCTGCGCCAGGCGCTGGACAACCGCGAGTGCCTGCCGCGCGAGATCGTCGCCTACAACGCAGGCGCGGCGCTGTACGCGGCGGGCGTGGCCAGCGACATCGGCGACGGCATCCTGCGCGCGCGCAATGCGATCGCGTCCGGCGCGGCGGCCGCGAAGCTGGACGAATTCGTCGCCACCACGCAGGCGCTGGCGGGCGCTTGACGCTGCCATCCACGCGCCGCACCCTGCCGCGATGACCGCGCCCCTGCTGCTGCTGCGCAATGCCGACGTGTACGCGCCGGAACCGCTGGGCCGTCGCCACCTGTTGCTGGGTGGCGGCAAGGTGTTGTGGATGGGCGGGTCCGGGCCCGGATTGCCGGAAGCGCTCGGCGTCGAAACCATCGATCTCGAAGGCGCGCGCCTGCTCCCCGGCTTCATCGACGGCCACGTCCACGCCAGCGGTGGTGGCGGCGAAGCCGGCTTCGCCAGCCGGGTGCCGGCGCCGCTGCTGTCGCGCTACACCAGCGCCGGGGTGACCACGGTCATTGGCCTGCTCGGCACCGACGATGTCTCGCGCGGCACCAGCGAGCTGCTTTCGCATGTGTACGCGCTGCGCGAGCAGGGCCTCGGCGCGTGGGCGTATTGCGGCGGCTACCACATCCCGCCGACCACGCTGACCGGCAGCGTGCGCGGCGACATCGTGTTCAGCGATGCGCTGATCGGCGTGGGCGAAGTGGCGATCAGCGACCACCGTTCCAGCCAACCAACGCTGGACGACGTGCTGCGGCTGGCATCCGAGGCGCACGTGGCCGGGCTGATGACCGGCAAGGCCGGCATCGTCCACCTGCACCTCGGCGATGGCCCGCGCGGGCTGGAACTGGTGCGGCAGGCGCTGGACACCAGCGAACTGCCGCCGCGGGTGTTCCAGCCGACGCATGTGAACCGCAGGAAGGCCTTGTTCGAGGAAGCGCTCGCACTGGCGAAGCGTGGCTGCCATGTCGACATCACCGCGTTCCCGGTCGAGGAGGGCGAAGACGCCTGGCCCGCCGACGAGGCGCTGGTGCGCTACCTGGACAGCGGCGCGCCGGCGGAGCGGGTCAGCATCAGCTCCGACGCCGGCGGCTGCCTGCCCTGCTTCGATGCGCATGGCCGTGTCTGCGGCATGGACGTGGGCCACTCCGGCGCCCTGCTGGAGACCCTGAATGCTTTGCTGGCCCGCGGCCTGCCGCTGGAACGCGTGCTGCCCGCCTTCACAAGCAACGTGGCGGACCTGCTGCGGCTGCCGGGCAAGGGCCGGATCCGGGCAGGCATGGATGCCGACCTGCTGGCGCTGGACGCGAACGGTGCGGCCGGTCACGTCTGGCTGGGCGGGATCGCCCACCTGCGGGCGGGCGAGGTGGTGCGCCGTGGTATGTTCGAGCGCTGATCGCAGCAAGCCCAGGAAGCGTCGCGCATGTGTCCAAGCAAGGTCCCCGAGGGTGAGCAGCGGGGCTGGATCATTCCCATCGGCGGCGCCGAGGACAAGGAAAGCCGGCGGCGGATCCTCAAGCGGTTCGTGCAGCTGTGCGGTGGCCGCGACGCGCGGATCGCGGTGATCCCGACCGCCAGCCGGCTGGCCGATACCGGCAAGCGCTACGAGGACCTGTTCGAGCGCCTGGAGGCGGGCAGCGCGACCTCGATCGACTTCCAGACCCGCGAGGACGGCGAGCGCGACGACTACCTGCGCCAGCTGGAAGGCGCCAACGGCGTGTTCTTCACCGGCGGCAACCAGCTGCGCATCTCCACCATCATCGGCGGCACCAGCGCGGCCAAGCTGATCCGCACCGGCAACGCGCGCGGGGTGCACGTGGCCGGCACCAGCGCCGGCGCCAGCATCCTGTCCGAGCACATGATCGCGTTCGGCAAGGAAGGCTCCTCGCCGCGCGCCGGCAGCGTGCGGCTGGCGCCCGGACTGGGCCTGACCAACCGCTTCATCATCGACCAGCATTTCCGCCAGCGCGACCGCCTTGGCCGCCTGACCGCGGCGCTGGCCTACAACCCGTTCGCGATCGGCATCGGCCTGGACGAGGACACCGCCGCCTTCATCGGCCCGGACAACACCCTGGAAGTGGAAGGCAGCGGCGCGATCACGGTGGTCGATGCCGGCGGCATGACTTTCTCGTCGATGGCCGACGTGCGCCAGACCGAAGGCGTGTGCCTGCTCGGGCTGACCGTGCACATCCTGACCGCCGGTGCCACCTTCAACCTGCACACGCGCCAGGCCTCGCCGGGCGCGCTGTCGACCGAAAAGAGCTGATTCCCAGGCAAACCACGCGAAACACCCAGGTTCGGATTTGAGCGGGAGGGCTCGATGCGCATCCTCAATCGCAATGTCTATGTCGGGCCCTCGCACTACGCGAAGTTCCCGGTGATCCGGCTCGAGCTCGACCTCGGCGCGCTCGAGCAGTGGCCCACCGGCAAGCTCGGCAACGGTTTCATCGATGGCCTGCTGGTGGCGCTGCCGGGCCTGAGCGAGCACGGCTGCTCGTACCGCGAGCCGGGCGGCTTCATCCGCCGCATGCGCGAGGGCGAGGGCACCTGGCTCGGGCATGTGCTGGAGCATGTCGCGATCGAACTGCAGAACGTGGCCGGCGAGGACGTGACCTTCGGCAAGACCCGCAGCATTTCCGACGACCGCCCCGGCGTGTATTCGGTGGTGTACGAGTACGCGCAGCGCGAGGAGGGCATCGCTGCCGGCGAACTCGCCCTGAAGTTGCTGGATTCGCTGCTGCCGGCGGATTTGCGCACGGCCACCGACGATTCCTGGAACTGGGAGGAGGAGCGCGACGGCTTCATCCGCTATGCGCAGCGGCGCGCGCTGGGGCCATCGACGATGTCGCTGGTGCGCGCGGCGGAAGAGCGCGGGATCCCGTGGCTGCGCCTCAACCAGCAGTCGCTGGTGCAGCTCGGCCACGGCAAGTACCAGCAGCGGATCCAGGCCACGGTCACCGGGCGCACCCCGCACATCGCGGTGGAGCTGGCCAGCGACAAGGAAGAGACCAACAAGATCCTCGGCTCGCTCGGCCTGCCGGTGCCGCGCCAGGAGCTGGTGACCAGCCAGACCGACGCGCTCAAGGCTGCGCGCAGGCTCGGCGGCCCGGTGGTGCTCAAGCCATACAACGGCAACCACGGCCGCGGCATCACCATCAACGTCACCGGCGAGGACGAGATCCGCGCCGGCTTCGAGGCCGCGCGCGAGCATTCGCGCTCGGTGATCGTGGAAACCTACCTGGCCGGCGACGACCACCGCCTGCTGGTGGTCAATGGCGAGCTGATCGCCGCGACCAGGCGCACCCCCGGCCATGTGGTCGGCGATGGCCGGCGCACGGTCGCGGAGCTGGTGGAAGTGGTCAACAGCGATCCGCGCCGCGGCGTCGGCCATGAAAAGGTGCTGACCAAGCTCAAGCTCGACCGCGAGGCCGAGCTGATGCTGGAACGCAAGGGCTACACCGCGGACTCGGTGCCGCCGGCCGGGGAAACCGTGCCGCTGCGTTCAACCGCCAACCTGTCCACCGGCGGCACCGCCACCGACGTCACCGACATCATCCATCCGGACAACCGGGCGATGGCCGAACGCGCGGTGCGCGCGGTCGGGCTGGACGTGGGCGGCGTCGATTTCCTGTCCACCAACATCGCCGAGAGCTACAAGTCGATCGGCGGCGGCATCTGCGAGGTCAATGCCGCGCCCGGCTTCCGCATGCACATCGCGCCCAGCGAAGGCACCCCGCGCGATGCCGCCGGCCCGGTGATCGACATGCTGTTCCCGCCGGGCACGCCGTCGCGGGTGCCGATCGCCGCGGTGACCGGCACCAACGGCAAGACCACGACCGCGCGCATGCTGGCGCACATCGCCAAGATGGCCGGCTACACGCCGGGCCTGACCACCACCGACGGCGTCTACATCGACGGTGCGCGAACGGTGGAAGGCGACATGACCGGCCCGGTGTCCGCGCGGATGGTGCTGGCCGACCCGCAGATCGACCTGGCCGTGCTGGAGACCGCGCGTGGCGGCCTGGTGCGCTCGGGCATGGGCGTGGGTGAGGTGGACGTCGGCGCGGTGATCAACGTCGCCTCCGACCACCTCGGGCTGAAGGGCATCGATACCCTCGAACAGCTGGCCGAGGTCAAGCGCATCGTGGTGGAAGTCGCGCGCGAGTGCGCGGTGCTCAACGCCGATGATCCGAACGTGATGAAGATGTCCGCGTACACCGACGCGAAGGTCATCTGCTACGTGACCATGAACCCCTCGCATCCGCTGGTGCGCGAACACATCCGCGCCGGCGGCCGCGCCTGCGCGCTGGAAGCCGGCGTCAACGGCCACATGATCACCCTGTACGACAAGGGCAGCCACATCCCGCTGCTGTGGACGCACCTGATCCCGGCGACCCTGGAAGGCCGCGCGATGCACAACGTGCAGAACGCGATGGTCGCCGCGGCGATGGCGTTCTCGCTGGGGATCAAGCTGGACGCGATCCGCCACGGCCTGCGCACCTTCGACACCACCTTCTTCCAGGCCCCGGGGCGGATGAACGTGTTCAGCGAGCACCCGTTCAAGGTGATCATGGACTACGCCCACAACGCCCACGCGGTGGCGGTGATGGCGGACCTTGCGCAGCGGCTGGATGCCGGCCGCAGGATCGTGGTGGTGGCCGGCCCCGGCGACCGCCGCGACGAGGACCTGCGCGAGATCGCCAATGCCGTCGCCGGCAAGTTCGACCACTACATCTGCCGCCGCGACGATTCCCTGCGCGGCCGCGACGGCGACGAGGTGCCGCGGATCATCGCCACCGCGCTGCGGGCCGCCGGCGTCGCCGAGGCCGCGATCACCGCCATCCCCGACGAACAGCAGGCGGTCGACGCCGCGCTGCGCATGGGCCGGCCCGGCGACCTGGTGCTGGTGTTCGCGGACGCGCTGACCCGGTCGTGGAAGCAGATCATCCGCTTCAAGCCGGATGGCGACATGCCCGCCGCCACCGCGCGCATCGAGGTGCCGCAGCTGGAGACCACCCTGGACGAGCAACTGGTCGCGGCGATGGAAGGCGTGGTGCGCGACGAGCGCGGGCTGCGCTTCGAGCGCGAAGAGTCCGATTGAGCCGCGCATCGTGAGCGAACCGTTCGAGGATTCGCGCCGGCTGACCGGCGCCAACCTCTACTTCGATGGCGCCGGCGCGGCGCTGGAAACCTCGCCCGGACTGGCATTCGATGCCGACGCCCGGCAACGCTGGCGCGACAACATCGCGCGGGCGCGGGCAACGCTCGGTTGGCCCGCGGGCGCGGTCGTCGTGCGCGAACATGCCAGCGGCGCATCGCTTGCCTTCGCGGCGCCGGCCGACCAGCTCTACGTCGCCACCGAAGTGAACGAGTGGGCGCTGTATTCGGCGCTCGGTATCCGCGCAACCGATGCGCCGGTGGACGACGAAGCCGCGTCGCCGCGCCCGCATGTCGCCCATTTCGATGACGCCGACGCCCTGCGCCGGTTGCAGGCGCTCGCCGCGACGGAAGCGAAGCCGGCGCTGCGCGCGCTGGTCGAGGCCGCGCGTGCGCATGGCGTCCCCGCGCATGCGGACGACGACCTGCTCTCGATCGGCGAGGGCGAAGCCGCGCAGGCATGGGCGCTGGATGCCTTGCCGGCTGCGGATGCGGTGCCGTGGTCGCGCCTGCGCGCGATCCCGAAAGCCGTTGTCACCGGTTCCAACGGCAAGACCACCACGGTCCGCCTGCTGGCGGCGATGCTGCGTGCGCATGGCCTGCGCGCCGGCTACAGCAGCACCGACGGCCTGTTCGTCGATGGCGAACGGGTCGAGGCCGGCGACTATTCCGGCCCGGTCGGCGCGCGCACCGTGTTGCGCGACCCGCGGGTGCAGGCGGCGGTGCTGGAAACCGCGCGCGGCGGCCTGCTCCGACGCGGCCTGGTGGCGCACGATGCGCAGGTGGCGGTGGTCACCAACATCAGCGCCGACCACTTCGGCGAGTACGGCATCCACGGCCTCGACGACATCGCCGCGGTCAAGCTGGTGGTCGCGAAGTCGCTGGCGGCGGATGGGGTGCTGGTGCTCAATGCCGATGACCCGTTGCTGGTGCGGCGCGCGGTGGCGACCGGCGTGGCCCGCATCGGCTGGTTCGCGCTGGCGCTGGACGATGCGCTGGCGCGCGGCGCGCGCGCATGCGGGGCGCGTGCTGGCAGCATGCTGCTCTGCATCGATGGCATCGAACACGACCTCGGCGCGATCGCAGGCATGCCGCTCACCCTCGGCGGCAGCGCGCGCTACAACATCGCCAACATCGCGGCCGCCAGCCTCGCCGCGCATGCGCTGGGCATCGCGCCGGCGAAGATCGCCTCGGTACTGGCGCGCTTCGGCGGCTGCAACGCGGACAACCCCGGCCGCCTGCAGCGCTGGACCCTGGGCGACGTGCAGGTGCTGCTGGATTACGCGCACAACCCGGACGGGCTGCGCGGGCTGCTGCAGGTCGCCGCGGGCTTGCGCGGGAACGGGCGCCTGGGCTTGCTGCTGGGACACGCCGGCAACCGGCTGGAGGCGGATTTCCGCGCGCTGGCGGCGGTTGCCGCCGAGGCGAAGCCCGACCGGGTCTGGTTGAAGGACATCGGCGGCGACTACCTGCGCGGGCGTGCGTCGGGCGAAGTCGCGGCGATCCTGTTCGGCGCCTTGCGCGCGGCCGGCCTGCCCGCAGGTGCCTTGCCGGTCTGCCTGGACGAGGCGCAGGCCGCGTGCGAAGCCCTGCAGTGGGCGCGACCCGGTGACCTGCTGGTGCTGCCGGTCCACGAACCCGCGCGGCGCGACGTGGTGGTGGACCTGCTAGACCGCTTGCAGGCCGCGGGCTGGCGGGCGGGGCAAGGGCTCGCGGACGCCTGAGTGCACGCGACCGCGGCGGGCTCGATTAAAATCGTGCTCCCCCCGAGCGGCGAACGACATGCATGACGTGCTCAAGCGCATCCTGGTGCGCAAGCAGGAAGAGGTGGCCGAGCGCCGCGGGCAGGTTTCGCTGTTCGAGCTGAAGACCCGCGCTGCATCGGCGTCGCCGCCGCGCGGGTTCGCCGATGCGATCGTTGCAACCATCGCGCGCGGCGATGCCGCGGTGATCGCGGAAGTGAAGAAGGCCAGCCCGTCGAAGGGCGTGATCCGCGCCGACTTCGATCCGGCCGCGATCGCCCGCAGTTACCAGGCTGGCGGCGCGGCCTGCCTGTCGGTGCTGACCGACGTCGACTTCTTCCAGGGCGCCGATGCCTACCTGCTGGCCGCGCGCGCCGCGTGTTCGCTGCCGGTACTGCGCAAGGACTTCGTCGTCGATGCGTACCAGCTGTACGAAGCGCGCGTGCTGGGCGCCGACTGCGTGCTGCTGATCGCCGCGGCGCTGGACGACGCGCAACTGGTCGAGTACGCGTTCATCGCCGGCGAGCTGGGGATGGACGTGCTGGTGGAAGTGCACGACCTCGACGAACTGGAGCGCGCGCTGCCGGTGCCGGCGCGCCTGCTGGGGATCAACAACCGCAACCTGCGCAGCTTCGAGGTGTCGCTGCAGGCCACCCTCGGCCTCAAGGACGCGGTGCCCGCGGATCGGGTGCTGGTGACCGAGAGCGGGATCCTCGCGCGGGCCGACGTGGCCCTGATGCGCGCCGCCGGGGTGCATGCGTTCCTGGTCGGCGAGGCGTTCATGCGCCAGCCCGACCCGGGCACCGCGCTGCGCGGGCTGTTCGCCGAATGAGTGGACAGCACTTCCCCGAGCCGCGCCTGGACGCGCCGCTGGTGGTGTTCGACTTCGACCACACCCTCTACGACGGCGATTCCGGCAGCCACCTGTTCAAGTGGCTGATCGATCGCGCCTGGTGGCGCCAGTTGCTGGCGTTGCTGGCCGCGCCGGTCGCCGGGCCGATGGTGGCGTGGCTGCGCACGCGCCGCGCCGGGATCTCGGTGTTCGTGTGGATCGGGACCGTCGGCCTGCATCGCCGGCGTGATCTCGATGCATTGGTCGACCGCTACGTGGAAGCGCACGCCGGGGCGATCAGGTCGCGCCTGCTGCCGGTCGCGCTGCAGGTGCTGCACCGCCATCGCGAGGCCGGCGACCGCGTGGTGGTCGCCACCGGCGCGCCGCCGGAGCTGGCGCGCGCGATCCTCGCGTTCGTCGCCCACGAAGACGTGCCGGTGGTCGGTACCCTGGTCGGGCCGAAGTTCGGCGCGGTCGGCGCGCTGCGCCACTGCCACCACGCGATGAAGATGACCATGCTGCGCGAAGCCGGCCACACCCAGCCGGTGGCGATCGCCTACAGCGACAGCAGCGCCGACCTGCCGCTGCTGCAGGCCGCCCGGCGGCCGGTGGTGGTGAATCCGAAGGCGGCGCGGGTGGCGATGTTCCGCCGGGTGCTGCCGCCCGGCACGCCGATCCTCAACTGGGGCTGCCCGCAACGCGCGGGCGATCCGGTGGTGCCGCAGTCCTAGGCCGGGTCAGGCGCCCAGCAGCTTGACGAAGCGCACCGAGCTGTCCTTGTAGCCGCAGGCGCGATAGAACGCATGCGCCTCGGTGCGCTGCGCGCCGCTGGTCAGCTCGATCCGCGCGGCACCGCCGACGCGGGCGCGGCGCTCGGCTTCGCGCAGCAGGGCGCGGCCGATGCCCAGCCCCTGCGAGGTCGGGGTCACCACCAGCGCGGTCACCCGGCAGGTGGTGGTGCCCAGCGGCAGGTAGTACATGTAGTCGAGCGCGATCAGGCCGACCACCGCGCCATCGCGGCGCGCCACCACCAGTGCCTGGCGGTCGTTGTCGGCGATCACCGCGATGCGTTCCGCCGCCTCGTCGATCTCGCAGGGATAGCCGAGGTCGCTGAGCAGGTGGGCGACGTCGTCGGCGTCGGCAACCACCGCCATGCGCAGGTCGGTGCCAAGGGGATGGTGGCCGGTCGAGAACGCGCGGCTCATTCGCTCATGTCCCCCGCGATGGCGTCATGCGGCGGGTCCGTGTGCGGCGGCGCGCAGGTCGGCCGGCTCCACGTCAGCGCGTGCCGTACACGACCACGGTCTTGCCGCGCGCGTGCAGCTTGCCGTCGATCTGCAGCTTCTTCAGCACCCGCCCGGCCATCTCCCGCGAACAGCCGACCAGCCGCGCCAGCTCCTGCCGCGAGACCCGCAACTGGGTGCCTTGCGGATGGCTCATCGCCTCCGGCTCCTTGGCAAGGTCGAACAGGGTCCGGTAGATGCGGTCGCTGACGTCGAGGAACGCCAGGCGGCCCGCCTTGCGGCTGGTATGCATCAGGCGCTGGCTGATCTGGGCACCGATCGAGTACAGCAGGCGCGCGGCGTCGTTGGCCTGGGTGGTCAGCAGCAGCTGCAGGCGGTCGTAGCCGATCTCGGCGAGTTCGCATGCGGTGCGGGTGCGCAGGGCGACCCCGCGCTGCTCGGTCTCGAAGAACAGCCCCAGCTCGCCGACGAATTCGCCGGGGCCGATGTAGCCCAGCACCAGTTCACGCCCGTCTTCCTCGCCGGCGATGATGCTGACCGAGCCGGAGATGATGTAGTAAAGCGTCCCGGCCTCGTCGCCGGGGCGGAACACGTCGGTGCGCGCCGGGTAGCGGCGGCGGTGGCAGTGCGCGATGAAGCGCTCGATGGTCGCCGGATCCGCACCCAACGGGTTGGCGATTCGCGGCAGGATCGGTTTGGCGAAAATGGCGTTCATGCTGGCTCGAACGGGATTCGCCTGCACTTTAGGCCGAACCGCGGTGGGGGGCAAACGGCGCGCACGCGCGATCCGGCGCTTTGCCGCATAATCGCGGCCCTGTTCGTGCCCTCCGGATGCCCCGCCGTGGTCAAACCGCTGCCGCGCCTGAAGCTGCAAGGCTTCAACAACCTCACCAAGTCGCTGAGCTTCAACATCTACGACGTGTGCTACGCCGCGTCGGAGGACGAGCGCAGGCGCTACATCGAGTACATCGACGAGGAATACAACGCCGACCGCCTGACCCAGATCCTGACCGACGTGGCGGAGATCATCGGCGCCAACATCCTCAACATCGCGCGCCAGGACTACGACCCGCAGGGCGCGTCGGTGACGATCCTGATCTCCGAGCAGCCGGTGGTCGACAAGGCCGATGCCAAGGGCGTGATCTCCGACGCGGTGGTCGCCCACCTCGACAAGTCGCACATCACCGTGCACACCTATCCGGAGACCCACCCGGACAACGGCATCGCCACCTTCCGCGCCGACATCGACGTGTCCACCTGCGGCGTGATCTCGCCGCTGAAGGCGCTGAACTACCTGATCGAGTCGCTGGAATCGGACATCGTGGTGATGGACTACCGCGTGCGCGGCTTCACCCGCGACGTGAAGGGCCGCAAGCATTACATCGACCACAAGATCAACTCGATCCAGGACTACCTGGCCAAGAACGTGCGTTCGCGCTACGAGATGCTCGACGTCAACGTCTACCAGGAAAACATCTTCCACACCAAGATGCACATGAAGGAATTCGACCTCGACACCTACCTGTTCGAGGAGAAGGCCAGGAACCTCTCGTTCAAGGAGCGGATGAAGATCGAGGCGCGCCTCAAGCGCGAGATCGAGGAGCTCTACCACGGCCGCAACCTGGTCGACTGACGGCGGCGTCCGCTGGCGGGGAAACAAGCCGGCGCAGGCCGGCTTTTTCGTGGGCGGGGTCAGCCCACCCCGGGCCTTGCCGGCATGCCCAGCGCGCCGGCGACCAGGTGCATCGCCTCCTCGTCGCGTTCGCGGGTGATCCAGCCGGCCAGGGTCGCCTCGCCGGTGTCGAGCGTCCACAGGCTCAAATGGTGTTCGCGCAGCTGGGCGAACGCGGCCTGCAGCAACTCGGTGGTGTCCGGTGCCTCGCGGGCGTCGTCGTCCAGCCCCCAGTCGATCCGCAGGCGCCAGCGCGCGGCCAGTTCGTCCAGCGCCTCCATCAGGCCCTGCGCATCATCCTCGGCGACGTGGAAGCCGGCCTTCCAGTCGATCGCATCGCGCAGCAGCGGCACCGGGTAGCCGCCGTCGCCGCCTTCGGCAAGCGCCTGCTGGAACGCCGCGAACTGCTGCAGGGCGGCGTCCTCGTCGTCCGGGTTGACCAGCAGCAGGAATTGCCAGGCCACCGCCTCCAGTGCGTCGTCGTCGTCGATCCCGGATTGCGCGTGGAAGGCGTGCCCGAAGTTGTCGTCCGGATCGTATTCGTGGCTGGCCATCGGGTGCCTCCAGTGCAGGCGCGCAGCATACGTCGGCGGCTGCGGCGGCGTGTCCGTAGAATGGTGCACCCCCGATCCGGCCCCGTGGCCCAGGACGCGCCATGGCCGCCAAGGCCACCATCCTCAAGGCCGAGCTGCAGGTCACCGACCTCGATCGCCATTACTACGCCAGCCATGCGCTGACCCTGGCCCAGCATCCGTCGGAAACCGACACCCGCCTGCTGGTGCGGCTGCTGGCGTTCGCCTTGCATGCCGACGAGCGCCTGGAGTTCGGCCGCGGCCTCAGCGACGAGGACGAGCCGGCGCTGTGGCGGCGCGACTACACCGGCGCCATCGAGCAGTGGATCGAGCTCGGGCAACCGGACGAGGCGCGCCTGCGCAAGGCCAGCGGGCGCGCCCAGCAGGTGGTGGTCGTCAGCTACGGCGGGCAGGCGGCGGAGGCATGGTGGAAGCGCAATGCGGCCGCGCTCACACGCCTGCGCAACCTCAGCGTGATCGAACTGGACGACGCCGGCGTGGCCGAGGCAAGCGCATTGCTGGAGCGCGGGATGCGGGTCACCGCGATGATCCAGGACGGCGAGCTGCAGCTCATGGATGCCGAGCGCAGCGTGAGCCTGCGGCCGCGGATGCGGATGCTGGAGGGCGTGGCGACCCCGGACTGAGCGTCCCGGGCCGTCGTGCCTCAGAGCCGGTAGGCGACCGATTTCATCAGTTTCGATGCCGCCGCCATCAGGCGCGGGATCGGTGGCGGCAACGGCCTGGCGCCGGCGGCCTCGGCGTCGTCGGCGTGGCGGGCTTCGTCTGCCTTCATCGTGCGCAGGATCGCCCGGCTGCGGGCGTCGGCCTCGGGCAGGTCCTGCAGGTGCTCTTCGAGGTGCGCCTCGACCTGGCGTTCGGTCTCGACCACGAATCCCAGGTTCCAGCCATCGCCACGCAGGCCAGCGAGCGCACCGATCGCATAGCTGCCGGCGTACCACAGCGGGTTGAGCAGGCTTGGCCGGCTGTCCAGTTCGCGCAGGCGGTCCGCGCACCAGGCCAGGTGGTCGGTTTCCTCCTGCGCCGCGGCCAGCAGCTGCTGGCGGGTGGCGGGGTCGCGCGCAACCGCGGCCTGGCCGATGTACAGCGCCTGCGCGCAGACCTCGCCGACGTGGTTGATCCGCATCAGCCCGGCGGCGTGGCGGCGCTCGGTGGCGTCCAGGATCACGTCGGGGGTAGCGTCGCCGGGGTTGGCGCGCTCGGCGCGGGGATCGCCGGCCACGGTGGACACGGCGTTCTGGGCCGAGTCCAGCAGGCGGTCCAGCGGGCTCAGGGTGCGCGGTTTCGACATGCCTGCATTCTAGGTCGCCAGGCGGCGGCTTGCGCGGGCCGGGCCGGCGGGCTATCATCCCGCTCCTTTCGCGCCGAAAACCCGTTTCCGGGCCGGAACGAAGGAACAACGCGAGGCGACGTTTCGCAGCCGCAACGGCGAGAAACCAGCCCGACCATGCACCCCTGAAGAGTTCCCCATGAAGACTTTCATCGCCAAGAACGAGACCGTCCAGCGCGACTGGTACGTCGTCGACGCCGAGGGCAAGACCCTGGGCCGCCTGGCCGCAGCACTGGCCTACCGCCTGCGCGGCAAGCACAAGCCCGTTTTCACCCCGCACGTCGATACCGGCGATTACCTCGTCGTGATCAACGCCGAGAAGATCGCGGTGACCGGCAAGAAGCTGCAGGACAAGATGTACCACCGGTTCACCGGTTACGTCGGCAACCTGAAGACCGAATCCCTGGCACAGGCGCTGGAGCGCCACCCGGAGCGCGTGATCGAGATCGCGGTCAAGGGCATGCTGCCGAAGAACACCCTGGGCCGCGCGATGTACCGCAAGCTCAAGGTCTACAAGGGCTCCGAACACCCGCACGCTGCTCAGCAGCCGCAGACGCTGGACATCTGACCATGGCGATTTCGCAGAATTACGGCACCGGCCGTCGCAAGTCCTCCACCGCCCGCGTGTTCCTGCGCAAGGGCACCGGTACCATCACCGTCAACGACCGTCCGCTGGACGAGTTCTTCGGTCGTGAGACCGCGCGCATGATCGTGCGCCAGCCGCTGGAGCTGACCAAGAACACCGAGACCTTCGACATCAAGGTCACCACCAGCGGTGGCGGGATCACCGGCCAGGCCGGTGCGATCCGCCTCGGCATCGCCCGCGCGCTGGTCGAGTACGACGAGACCCTGAAGAGCGACCTGCGCAAGGCCGGGTTCATGACCCGCGATGCGCGCGAGGTCGAGCGCAAGAAGGTCGGCCTGCACAAGGCCCGCCGCGCCACCCAGTTCTCCAAGCGTTAAGCGATGCCTGCGCCGGTGTTCCGGCGCCGGCGTTACAATCAGTTCCATAGCCCCGTCGCCAAGCGGTAAGGCACCTGACTCTGACTCAGGCATTCGGTGGTTCGAATCCATCCGGGGCTGCCAGTTTCAACACCACGCAAGCACGACCAGGCCCGCCCGCAAGGCGGGCTTCGTCGTTTCCGGGGCATCCGCCTGCAGGGCGCGGCGGGGCGGTGCGACAATGCTCGGCTTCGCCGGAGGTGCCGATGGTCGCCTGCTTTGCCGCGCCGCAAGCGTCCGTGGATGGTCTGGAAGCGGTCCTGCGCGACCGCGGTTTCGCGGTGCTCGCGCCCGCGGGCGTGGCCGCGCTGGCCGGCGTGGCGCTGGCCGAGCTCGAGCTGCTGGCGGCGAGCTGGGATGACCTGCGGCCCGACGCCTACCTGAAGGATGGCGGGCGCTACCGCAAGCGCCGCCATTCCTGCTTCGTCGCCGACGCCGCCGGGCTGCGCCAGGTGCCGCATCGCATGCACTGGCAATCGCTCGACTACAACGCGCTGCACGGCGGCATGCAGCGCTGGTTCGATCCGGTCGATCCGGCGGTGGTGGCGCGGCCGGCGTGGTCGAAGCTGCTGCTGGCGCTGGCCCGGGTCTGCTCCGCTTGCCGGCCGGAGCCGCGCTGGTCGATCGAAGCGCACCAGTTCCGCATCGACACCGCCGACGGCGTGGGCCGGCCGACGCCGGAGGGCGCGCATCGCGACGGCGTGGATTTCGTCGCGGTCGTGCTGGTGGCGCGCAATGGCATCAAGGGTGGCGAAACGCGGGTATTCCAGGCCGATGGCCCGGATGGCCAGCGCTTCACCCTGGCCGAGCCGTGGTCGTTGCTGCTGCTGGACGATGCGAAGGTGATCCACGAATCCACGCCGATCCAGCCGCTCGACGGGTATGGGCACCGCGATACGCTGGTGCTGACCTACCGGGCCGCGGGCTTCCAGGGCGATGACGCGGGTTGATCGCCCGACACCCGACTCATCGTTACAATTGCAACTATCGCAAGCAACGCAAATCCCGAGGTCGCTATGAAACTGGGTTCTCTCAAGGAAGGCGGGCGCGACGGCACCCTCGTCGTGGTCTCGCGCGACCTCACCCGCGCGGTGCGCGCGACCGGGATTGCAGCGACGCTGCAGCAGGCGCTGGAGGACTGGTCAAACACCGCGCCGCGCCTCAATGCGCTGTCGGAGGCGTTGGACGACGGCTCCGCTGACGCGGCGTTCGACCTCGACATGCAGGCGCTGGCGGCACCGTTGCCGCGCGCCTACGAATTCGTCGATGGCAGCGCCTACCTGCCGCACGTGGCGCGCGTGCGCCGCGCGCGTGGCGCCGAGGTGCCGGACAGCTTCTACACCGATCCGCTGATGTACCAGGCGGTCAGCGCCGGCTTCCTTGGCCCGCGCGATCCGGTGAGGGTGGTCAGCGAGGACTATGGCATCGACCTCGAGGCCGAGATCGTGATCGTCACCGACGACGTGCCGATGGCGGTCACGTCGGAAGCGGCCGCGGGCCACATCCAGCTGGTCGGCCTGGTCAACGACGTCTCCCTGCGCAACCTGATCCCGGGCGAGCTGGCCAAGGGCTTCGGCTTCCTGCAGTCCAAGCCGCGTAGCGCGCTGAGCCCGGTGTTCGTGACTCCGGACGAGCTCGGCAGCCACTGGCAGGGCAACAAGCTGCACCTGCCGCTGCTGACCCATGTCAACGGCAGGTGGTTCGGCGCGCCGGAGGCCGGGGTCGACATGCAGTTCGACTTCGCCCAGCTGGTGGCGCATGCGGCGAAGACGCGGCCGCTGTCGGCCGGCACCATCGTCGGCTCGGGTACGGTGGCGAACGAGGACACCGCGCTTGGCGCGTCCTGCTTCGCCGAGCAGCGCACGGTGGAGGCCCTGCGCGACGGCAAGCCGTCGACGCCGTTCATGGCCTTCGGCGACACGGTACGCATCGAGGTCCTGGACCGCGACGGCACCAGCATCTTCGGCGCGATCGAGCAGCGGATCGAGCGCCAGCCGCAGCCCTGACCCCGGCGCGGGGCACAGGCGGTCGCGGGCGGCGGGCGAGCGGGCTTCCCCCCGGCGGCCGCGGCCGCTAAGGTGCCCGGACGGGCGACCGAGGGGACGCGATGAACGAGGCGCTGCGGCTTTACTCCTACTGGCGCTCCAGCGCGGCCTATCGGGTGCGCATCGGCCTCAACCTGAAGGGGCTGGCCTACGACATCGTGCCGGTGCACCTGCTGCGCGACGGCGGCCAGCAGCATTCGCCGGAATACCGCGGCATCAATCCGCAGCAGCTGGTCCCGGTGCTGGGCCACGGCCATCGCCGGCTCGGGCAGTCGCTGGCGATCCTGGAATACCTCGACGAGATGTGGCCGGCGCCGCCGCTGCTGCCGAGCACCGCGCGCGAACGCCAGCGGGTGCGTGCGCTGTCGATGCTGGTGGCCTGCGACATCCATCCGCTCAACAACCTGCGGGTCCTGCAGTACCTGGAGCAGGAGTGGAACGTGCCGCAGCCCGAGCGCGACGAATGGGTGCGGCACTGGATCGTCGAGGGGCTGGCGGCCGCCGAGGCGATGGTGGCCGACCACCCGTCCACCGGCACCTATTGCGAAGGCAACATGCCCAGCATGGCCGACTGCTGCCTGGTCCCGCAGCTCTACAACGCCCGCCGGTTCGGCGTCGACATGGCTGCCTTCCCGGCCCTGCAGCGGATCGAGGAAGCCTGCCTGGCGCTGCCCGCGTTCGACGCCGCCCGGCCGGAGCGGCAGCCGGACGCGCCCGCCGCATGACGTAAAACGAATAGGGGGTCAGGTCCGGTTCCGCGGGCGGAACCGGACCTGACCCCCTTTGTCCGTTGTACTCAGTGCGAGGCGCCGGCGTTGAACACGTCGGCGTAGGGGTCGTGCTCGCCGCTGCTGCCTTCCGACAGCCGGAACTTCAGGGCCAGGCCATCGCGCGAGTCGGCTGCCTTCAGCGCTTCCTCCATCTCGACCTTGCCTTCCTTGTACAGGCGGAACAGGCACTGGTCGAAGCTCTGCATGCCGTCTTCCAGCGATTCCTCCATCGCCATCTTCATTTCATGCACCTGGCCGCGGCGCAGCAGGTCGCGGATCATCGGGGTGTTGATCAGCACCTCCGCGGCGGGCAGGCGGCGGCCGTCGACGCCGACCACCAGCCGCTGCGACACCACCGCCTTCAGGTTCAGCGCCAGGTTCATCAGCACGTTCTTGTGCGCGCCCTCGGGGAAGAAGTTGAGGATGCGCTCGATGGTCTGGTCGGCGTTGTTGGAGTGCAGCGTGGCGAGGCAGATGTGGCCGGTCTCCGCGAACGCGATCGCCGCCTCCATCGTCGTCGAATCGCGGATTTCGCCGATCAGGATCACGTCCGGCGCCTCGCGCATGGCGTTCTTCAGCGCGGCGTGGAAGCTGTGGGTGTCGAGCCCGACCTCGCGCTGGTTGACGATCGAGCGCTTGTGCCGGTGCAGGTATTCGATCGGGTCCTCGATGGTGAGGATGTGGCCGGAGGTGGTGCTGTTGCGATGGTCGATCATCGAAGCCAGGGTGGTCGACTTGCCGGCGCCGGTGGAGCCGACGATCAGCACCAGTCCGCGCGGCGCCATGATGATGCTCTTCAGCACCTGCGGCAGCTGCAGTTCCTCGATGGTGGGGATGTCGCTGCGGATCGCGCGGATCACCAGGCCGACCTCGCCGCGCTGCTGGAACACGTTCACGCGGAAGCGGCCGGAGCCGGCCACCGCGATCGCCATGTTCATCTCCAGCTCGCGTTCGAACTCGGCGATCTGCGCCTCGCTCATCAGCGAATAGGCGACCTTTTTCGGCATCCCCGCCGGCAGCGGCGCGCTGCCCAGCGGCAGCAGCTCGCCCTCGACCTTGATGTTCACCGGCGCGCCCGAACTCAGGAACATGTCCGAGGCGTTCTTTTCCGCCATCAGCTTGAGGAAGTAGCCGATATCCATCGCGTCGATTCCCGTTCGCTGCCGGCGATTTGCGCATGCGCCGCCGGCTTCCCACAATGACCGCACGCCAACACGCACGGTCCCCCTATGCGACCAAGCTTCGCACACTTCCCGGTAACGCGGCACGCGCTCCTGTGCGGCCTTGCGTTCGCGTTCGCACTTGCCGGCTGCGCCACCCTGCCGCCCCCGACCGCGGAGCTGGATGCCGCGCAGCAGGCGGTTGCGCGGGCCGATGCGGCCGATGGCGACCAGTACGCCGCGGCCCCGCTCGCGCAGGCGCGGGCGGGCCTGGAGCGCGCGCAGGCGGCGATGGCGCGCGGTCGCGACGAGGAAGCACGCAGCGCCGCGCTCGCGGCCAGCGCCGATGCGGACCTGTCCCATGTGCTGAGCCGGGCGGCGGTGACCCGCGCCGAGTTCGAGCAGCAGCAGGCGCAGCTCGCCGCGCTGAAGGGGCGCCTGGGGATGGATGCGATCGTGGTCCAGGACAACCCGCTGGATCTCCCCACCGTGGCCGCGCCGGCCGCGCAGCGCCTGCAGGCGCTGGATGCGGACACCCGGCTGAATCCGTTCGCCCAGTACGAGCGGCTGCAGGCCCGCCAGGCACTGGCGGCCGCGCAGGCCGCCGGCAAGCGCGAGCGCGCCGGCGCCGAGCAGTTGGCCGAACGCCGCGTCGGGATTGCCGAGCAGGCGGCGCGGATCGAGGCCGCCCGCCGCGCGATCGAGGACATGGAGCGCGAGCGCAGCGAGTTGCTGGTGGAAGCCAGCCGCCGCGACGCCGAGCGCGCGCGTGCCGAGGCCGAGCGCCTGCGCATCGAAGCCCAGGTGCAGGCCGAGGAAGCGGCGCGCCTGCGCGCACAGGCCGAACAGGCCGAGGCCGTGCTGGACACCGCACGGGTCGACCAGGATGCCCGCGTGGCCGCCGCGCGTGCGAAGGAAGCGGCCTTGGCCAGGCAGGAGGCGGAACTGGTCGCGGGCGCGGCCTTGCCGCCGTCGCGCAAGCAGGCCGACGGGGAGGTCTTCACCCTTGCCGGCGATGCCTTCGGCTCCGGCCAGGCCCAGCTCACCGCGGATGCCGCGGCCAGCGTGCGGGCCCTGGGCCTGTACCTGAAGGCGATCGGCGCCGGCAGCGTGCAGGTGCTCGGCCACACCGACAGCCAGGGCGAGGCCGAGGCCAACCGCGCGCTGTCGCAGCGGCGCGCCGACGCGGTGCAGGCAGCGCTGGTCGCGGCCGGCATCGGCCGGGCCCGGACCCGCGCGGACGGGCGCGGCGAGGACGCGCCGGTGGCCGACAACCTGACCGCGGCGGGGCGCGCGCAGAACCGCCGGGTGGAGATCGTCGTTGCCAATTAACCCTTTCAAAACATTGGGTTAACAAAAGTCTGCGGGTGCGGGCAGGGGGCGCGTGACCGCCCGTCGCCTGCACTTGCGGATGGCCGGAGGCAGGCGTAGTGTCGGTTACCCAGATGGTTGCGAACCTCCCCCATCTGGCCGGAGACCGGCCGATGCTTGATCCGCTCGACAATTCGGAGACCGCCGCCGCAAGCCAGGATCGCGGCGGCCTGTCCGGACGCCGTGGCCGCATCGCATTCCACGCTCCAACGCATTCCCGTACGCCCCGCGCTGCCAGCAGCCGGGGCGTACGTGTATTTGCGATCCGCGAACCGGCGGATCGCGCATTCCGGCAGGCCCCCACCTGCCACCACCCGCGCCGCCCCGGCCAGCCTGGCCGGGCTCCGCATCGTTGAAACCGAAGGAGGTTTCCATGTTCGAAGGACAACCGCAGGCGGAACTCGAAGCGATGATGAAAGCCAGCCCCGAGTTCCGGCAGCTGTACTACCGGCACAAGGAGCTGGACAAGCAGGTGCTGGACGCCGAGCTTGGCGTGCTGCCGCTGGATGACACCACCCTTGGCCAGATGAAGCGCGAAAAGCTCGCCGCCAAGGACCGCCTGACCCGGATGTACGAAAGCACGCACTGAAACCTCGTCGGGGCGGCGATCGGCCTGCGCGTGCGGGCGATCGCCGCCCGTTCCGCGCCTGCAGCGCCGGTTCCGGGCTGCGTGGGACCGGCTGCTAGAATCGCGTTCGACGCAATGCCAGCGGGTCCCGCATGCCGATCCACGATTCCATCCTTGACCTGGTCGGCGATACCCCGATCATCCGTGCGCGTCGCCTCGATACGGGCCCGTGCACGCTTTACCTGAAGCTCGAAAGCCAGAACCCCGGCGGGTCGATCAAGGACCGCATCGGCCTGAGCATGATCGAGGCGGCGGAGAAGCGCGGCGACATCAGGCCCGGCGACACCCTGGTGGAAGGCACCGCCGGCAACACCGGCATCGGCCTTGCCCTGGTGGCGCAGCAGAAGGGCTACAAGCTGATCCTGGTGGTCCCGGACAAGATGAGCCGGGAGAAGATCTTCAACCTGAAGGCGATGGGCGCGCAGGTGGTGCTGACCCGCAGCGACGTCGCCAAGGGCCATCCGGACTATTACCAGGACCTGGCCAAGGCCATCGCCGACCGCACGCCGGGCGCGTACTTCATCAACCAGTTCGGCAACCAGGACAACCCGGCCGCGCACGAGTCCGGGACCGGGCCGGAGATCCTGCGGCAGATGGCCGGGGTCGGCGGGCTGGACGCCATCGTCTTCGGTTGCGGAAGTTCGGGGACCATGACCGGCCTGTCGCGCTGCTTCGCGGCGCATTCCCCGCACACCGAGCTGGTGCTGGCGGATCCGGTGGGCTCGATCCTCGAGGAATACATCAACCGCGGCACCCTCAGCGACAAGTCCGCGAGCTGGATGGTGGAAGGCATCGGCGAGGATTTCCTGCCGCCGATCTCCGATTTCACCCGCGTCAAGCAGGCCTACGCGATCAGCGACAAGGAAAGCTTCCTCACCGCGCGCGAACTGCTGGAGAAGGAGGGCATCCTCGGCGGCTCGTCGAGCGGCACCCTGCTGGCGGCGGCGCTGAAGTACTGCCGCGAACAGACCACGCCGAAGAACGTGCTGGTGTTCGTCTGCGATACCGGCAACAAGTACCTGTCGAAGATGTACAACGACTACTGGATGCTGGACAACGGCTTCCTGGCGCGCGAGCAGCACGGCGACCTGCGCGACCTGATCCTGCGTCCGTTCGCGGACCGCGACACGGTGGTGGTGGGCGCCAACGACCTGCTGGTGACGGCGTGGCAGCGGATGAAGCTGTACGACGTGTCGCAGCTGCCGGTGATGGATGGCGACCAGCTGGTCGGTATCGTCGATGAATCCGACGTGTTGCTGCACGTGTACGGCGACGAGGCGCGCTTCCGCGACCCGGTCGCCACCGCGATGGTCAGCAAGCTCGACAAGGTCGACG
>Ga0209477_1000185_pt1 | contig 36156 bp, 25 predicted proteins | sample KloWWTupernatant_FD_187180 | JGI IMG/M metagenome (GOLD analysis project Ga0209477, IMG submission 187180) | Active sludge microbial communities from Klosterneuburg, Austria, studying microevolution and ecology of nitrifiers - Klosterneuburg... | ecosystem: Engineered > WWTP > Aerobic digester >...
GTTTGTCACCCGCACGGTATAAGTCATGACCCCGCCCGCTGGCGCGAGTGGCGGCACCGACAGCGAAACGGTCATTTGCGCGCTCACCACGATCGGCGTCGTGGAAACCAACGTGTTGTTGCTCGGGTCTGGATCCAGCGCCCCGGTCTTGAAGACTGTCACCGTGTTCTGAAGCGTGCCGGTGAGGCCGGCTCCGACGGTGAAGGTGACCACGACGGGGACGCGCGCGCCAGCGCTCACCGTCACCCCACCGCAGGTCAGCGTTGGCGCGGCGTACGAGCAGCTGGCCGGAGACTGTCCCAAGACCGTTATGCCAGCCGGGAGCGTTGCGGTCAAACTAACCGTCAAGGCCGTCGCGGGCGAATTGTTGCGCCGGTAGAAGGTCCACACGCCCTGCGCGCCCGCGGCGACCGGCGTGGCCGGGTCCTGTTCGGCTTCGAGCTCATACGCATTCAGGGCCACGTATGCGGCGGAGAAGTTATTCGACAGATCCGAATCCAGTCCGTTCCCAACCGCCCGGGCCGTGTTTGTCACCCAGACACTGCTCGCCGTGTTGACCTGGCCCCGTATTGTTACCGTAGCCGTAGCACCAGGCCCAATGGTGTTGAAAGTGCATGTGACAACAGGTGTCACGTTTTTGTTGCTGCAGAGGCTGTTCGGGCTCGGATTCCCTTGAAGCTCACCACTGACCAAGAGGAATGTCGGCACACGATCGGTCACCACGACTTTGGAAGCCACATTGGGGCTGGCATTGGTGATCAAAATCGTGTAAGTAACGTCGTCATTGTCATAGGCGATCAGCCTGTCGGCGAACTTGGTGACGATCAGATCACCCTGCGCCTGGACCAGCGTGTCTTCTGCGGGCGTCCCTATCGTCGTCGGCGGAGCGGCGGAGTAGGCCGACGCCGTCGTGGTATAGGCCTGCGAATCGATCGCATCGACCGTGGCCGTCACCAGCACGCTGAATCCCTCGCCGGACCCGAGTGCGCCCAGGGTGCAGGTGAATACGCTCGCAACGAGCGCCGAGCAGCTCGCCCCGCCGCCGGCCACTGGCGCGCTGAATCCGAAGTCGGACGTGTCCGGCATCGACTGAACCAGCACGACATTCGGGGCCAGCGACGGCCCGCCATTTGTCACCCAGGTCGTATAAGAAATCGGTCGCCCGACGAGCAGCGCCGGCTGGACGTCCAGGCTGACCGTAAGCGGCGCGCTCACGACGACGACCGCCGTCCGAGTGAGCGTGTTGTTGCTTTGAACATAGTCCTGCCCGCTCGAGCTCACCGTGAAGACGTCGATGAAGATGCCGCTCGCGTCAGCGCCGACGGTAAAGAAGAGCGTAGCGGTGAAGGAAGTGCGCGCGGCAAGGGTTGGCAGCGCGCACACCAGGCTGTTGTCCGGGTCTGGCGCGTAGGCGCAGCTCGTTCCAGCATTCCCATTTGCGCTAAAGGCCGAGATGATGGCCGTGTTTGTGATGCCCGCCGGCACAACGGCGCTCAAGGTTACATTTGACGCCGTCAGTGGCGAAGCATTGAAGATCGCAAACGTATAGCTTGCGGGTTGGCCGGCCGTCAACGCCGGGGTGAACGTTGAGCGCGCCTGCAAATCAATCGTATTCAAGGTCAGGCTGATCGAAGCGCTCGCGGGGATGCCGCTTGGAACCGGATTCGTGGCGGTGACCACGGTCGCGGTGTTGACGTAGAGCTGCGCGGTATCGGTGATGACATCGGCCCCAATCGTGATGACGGCCGTGGTGTTGGGCGGCATTGACGAGAACAGACAGGTCACGGCCGGGGTGCCGCAGCCGCCCAGGCTCGAATCAGTATTCTGATGGAAGAAAACGGCGGGATCGAGCAGATCTTCCACTGTGACGGAGAACACCGCCGAAGGCCCGGCGTTCGTCACCAATAGGGTGAAGGTCACCCGATCGCCCGAATACGCAATCGGTGTGTTGGCGAATTTTGTGATGCTAAGCGCGGCGCTCGCGTTTAGAAGGGTTACGCGCGTATCCGTGTCGTTGCCTGGATCGATGTCGCGCGGCGTGACGATGGCAGCCGTTGCCGTCAGGACCGTGCGCAGATTCGAGTCAATCCCGACAAGCGCGGTATAGGTCCGCGAGTTGCCAACCAGGATGGGCGGCACGGTCCAGGCCAGATTGCCTCCGGATGAAGACGTTGCCCCGGGTGTTAGTGACAAGACCGTGACGGAAGGACTCACCGAAGCGGACAGGGTTCCGGTCTGGCTTCGGTTCGGACCCAGGGCGCTAACGGTAAAGGTATACACCACGGTTTGACCCGCCACCGCCGGGTCGGGCGCGACTGAGATCGTCACCTGGCTGTCGGCAGCGCTGACAAGGACGGGCAACGAAAGCACGTTGTTGCTGGCATTTGTGTCCGAAAGCGGGGATGTGGCCGTGTAATACCCGACCACAGTCTCGGTCGTCGTGATCAGAAGCCTGTAGCGCGCCGTCAAGGTCACTTCCTGGTTCACCGCCATCAGGTTGCCTAACGTGCATGTCATAGACACGGCGTTCGCGGGACCGCAAGCGCCCTGGGTAATCGATATGTCGATGTTGGCGGGCGAGGCGAAGATGCCCGCCGGCGGTTGAATCTCAAGTCCCGCGCCATTCACCGCGTAGGTGCCGATGTTCTTGATCCGGACGGTCTGGGTGAAGGTGTCACCCGGATTGGGTCCGAGCGGGTCAACCGAGCCCGTCACCTCGAGATCCGTATTCTTGCAGTCGCCGTATTTGACCGTGGAGGCGGACAGACCACCCGAGGACTGGGGCGAGCCGAACACGATGTTCTGGCCGTTATAGCTGAATCGCGGATGCCCGCTTTCGGAGGTGACGTCGACATAGGTCGGCGCGCCGCCGCCGTCCGAGGTGACGGCGAGATACAGCGAGGACACCGTTCCGGACGTGGACACGAAAGCGACAAGCGCGCCAGTCTGGTCCAGGGCGGGCTGCGCGTTCGCGGTCGCGAGCAACCCGGTCGTCGTCATAAAGGTAACCTGGCGAAGCGTTTGCGTCGCCGAAAGGACGTCACGCGCCACCCAGATTTGGGTCTTGTCAACGACTGCCGAACCGATATCCGACGACCAGGCGACCACAGAGCCATCTGCGCTGATGGCGATCTGCCCGCTGGTCTGGCTTGAGAACAATTGCAGTTCAGTGATCTCCGGCACGCCACTGAACCCGATTCTTGCGACCGACACACTCGCCACGGCGCTCCCGGGGCTGTTGGAATTCGTCGCGAATGCGATGCGCGAACCGTCTTCGGAAATGGCCGGGAAGTCGTTGGTGAAATCGGCCGTCGTGGAAGTCACCTGAACAAACGTGATCGAGGCGCCATCGATCTTGGCCCGGAAGATTTCAGTGTTGCCATCCGGGTTGCCGCCAGTGTAGTTTTGGTTAGAGGCAAATGCGATGTAGTAGACCGCAAATGTGTCTGATATCGAAGGGGAGTTGATGGACGGCCAGGTGTTGACCGCGGCCGCCGTCGACGAGGTCACCTGGGACAGGCCGATGTTGGCTTCGGAATCCCCGGCCAAGCCGGTGAGATCAGCGAGAAAGAGCTCAAAACTGCCGTCTATATTCTTGCCGGCGACAAGGTCGCGATCTGAAAAGAACGCAATTCGTTTGCCGTCGCCGCTGATGGCCGGCCCCAGGTTGAAGCCACCCAGGACAGTTCCGCTCGACTTGGTGACCTGGCGCGTTCGGGTGAACACGCCGCTGGTTCCAAGCTGGACAAAAATCTCGACGTTGCCGTCCGAATTGTCGGTGCCCGCAAAGTCGGCACTGGTTGACCAGAACGCGACCCGGGAACCGTCGCCGCTCACCGACGGCTGCGCGCTGACGCCCTGATTGACCGGGATGGCGTAGATGGCGCAAATAGTCGGGGAATCGGCATGCGAGGCTCGCGGGCCGAGAGCCGCCCAGGACAGACCGATCGCCGAAAACATCAGGACAAGGCGCGCCAGCCACGCGCGTCGGAGTTTGATCACGGCTTCACCTCCGGCGCGGAATTCCCGTCGCAGGGCAAGCCATAGTAGGAGCTCCGGCTTGGGGCCGATTCACCCAGATCGCTCAGCATGGTGACGAGGTATTGATAGCCACAGGTCGTATTCGCATCACGCATCTCCAGCGTGTTGGGCGGAACTTCGGCCAGGAGTGCAAACGGGCCCTGCGAGTCCAAAGCCCGGCGATACACCCGATAGGCCTTCAACAAAGACGGCGCGATCGCGGCGTCCCAGCGCAACTGGGTGCCGTTCTTCGACACCTGGCCGATCAACCGATCAACCTGCCATGCCGGGAACTGGCTCGCAACGGAAACAACGGCTTGATCCGCTGGCCGCAGCATCGCCGCCGCATTGCTCTGGATTCGCGGAAGGTAAAGCGTGTAGGTGGGCGGTGTTCCCACCGTGATGCGGGCGGAGGCGGAGGCAGACCGGGCGACGGGACAAGGATCTGTGACGACTGTCATCCGCACCGTGTATCGCCCATCGGGGGCGAAGGTGTGATATGCAAACTGCCCATACGCGGTGGCGCCATCGCCAAAATCCCAACTGAACACGGTATCGCCGGAAGCCGATGCAACATATCCGTCAAAACGAATCGGGGTAGACACTGGAATTGTCGGGGTCGGCGAGACGGTGAACGAGGCTCCCGATGGCCAGAGGCAGGTCAGCGCCCGAACCTGGAATGGCGGGCTGATCGCCAGGCTTGCGCCCCGATCAACAGGTCCAACGGTTGATTCAGGGACGATCCGGATTCGCAGACGGGCATTGTCGCTGACGGCGTTGTCCGCGGCCGCATCCCAAACAAGGGTGCCCACTGTGCCAGTAATCGTCGTCATGGTGATCGGCAGGGACGATGAGACGGCCAGCGTCGCGCGCGTCCAGTTCGCCCCGCCATCCGGCGAGTATTCGAGCACGGTGCTGACGACGCTGCGCCCATAGGGGGCGGGCAGCCCGCTCCTGGCCAATGGGTTTCTCCCATCGTTGGGGTCGAACACCTTGTAGGTAACCGTCACATGGGTCGAGCCCATTGAGGCGAGCAGCTCCGAAGAGGAGAAAAGATAGGCATCGGACGTTGCGCCCGGCCGCTTCACATAGGCGTAGGCGGGGTTGACCGGCAGAGTCTGGCTCAGGATGAAATTGGCGCCGAGGTGGGCGGCGGCGACCGTCGTGTTGTAGTACACCCCGTTCGCGTCATTGCCCGACTGGCTGGCCGCCAGATCAAGATACCCATCGCCATTGAAATCACCCCAGGCGACGCCGGTGAACACGTACTTCTCATTCGAATTCCACACCCAGACCAGGGCCGGCGCGCCGGGCGCGCTGGCGGCGTTCGCATAGACCTGCAGGGTGCCGGTCAAGTTTGAGGCCGCCAGTTCCGGGTAACCATCGTTGTCCCAGTCACCCCAGGCGATACCCGTTGTCCGCCGGCTCGTGGGCGAGGTCCAGATCGGGACTGACCCGAATGTGCCCTGCAGATTCTCGAAGACCACATTTGGCGCGCCGTCATTGCCGATCGCCAGGTCGGGATAGCCGTCACCGTTGAAATCGGCGGCCGAAATGGCGGTGGCCGCGTACGTCGGAGATTCCCAAACCAGAGTGAAGCCGCCATCGCCGGTGTTCCGATAGAGCTGGGTCGGGCCGCCAAAATTGGCAACCGCAAAATCAAGATAGTAATCCCGGTCAAAATCAAGCCACACAAGACCTTTCGGATTCACCGCGATATGCGTTGATGTCCATGCTGCGGTTGCGGTGATCGCGGTGCCGGTGTTCCTATACAGCAGGATCTTGCCGCCCTTGCTCGCATCCAGCAAATCAAGCTTTCCGTCGCCGGTGCCGTCACCCAGGGCCACCACGTGGTAGGGCCTGGCCGAGGTGGGGCCGATGAATATCTGCGAATTGTTAAAGTAGAGCCGATCGTCGCTCAGCGTGCCAACCGCAATCTCAAGCTTCTTGTCGCCGGTCACATCCCCGATGCCGACCGAATGCGGTCCCGCGCCGGAATTGATGATTGCGCCGGTCCCGAATGCGCCGGCCTCGTTGTAACGCACAGCCACTTTCGAGTCGGAGGTGCTCGCGCTCCCGAAGACCAGGTCCACATCGCCATCGCCATCGACGTCACCCGTTGCCACGCTTCCTGATTTGAGCGAGCCGGCAATCGGAATCATTTCGTCCGGGAATCTGGGGGTGATCGAGCCAAACGTGCGAGAGGCGCGATCGCGATTCGTCACGCCAATCGACAGGTTCTCGCCGAGATCAAGCCGCGCCATCCGAGCGCTCCAAACCTGGCCCGCATTCAAGGGCAATTTCACCGAGTCGATCAGCTTGAACGCGCCGGCCGTGAAGCGATAGGCGCGCGTCGCGGAATCGGCAACGATCAGATCCAGGTTTCCATCGCCCGACAGGTCGGCCCAGTCCACGGCAAGGGGTGTATTGAACAGGGTGGTCCGAATGACCGTGAAACCGTCGAAGCTGTTGTCGCCCTTGTTGTGGTAAATCCGGGCCTGGCGCTGCAGAGGCAAAGCCATTGCAACGTCCAGGTTGCCATCCCGGTCATAGTCTCCAACCGCAAAGTCATACGGCGGAAAATCGAGGTCACTGGCGATGCTTACGAGGTTGTCGCAACAGGCAACCCCCGAGCCGTCATTCAACAGGACAAATGCCCGATCGGGAAACTTCGACATGACCAGGTCAGGCTTCCCATCCCGATTGAAATCACCAGCCGCCAGCGCGGATGCGGTCTGACTCGTCATCACGCAAGCTGGATTGGCCTCCGTGAAGGCGCCGCCGCCCATATTGGCAAACAGGAACACCGTGCAGGCGCCGCTGCCTGAGCCGTTGATGGCGTTTACGCTGCCGACGATATCCAGGCGCCCGTCCAGGGTGAAGTCGGCGACAGTGAGGCGCGCCAGCTGGAGGGCGGATGTGAACTGCCCGACCGGATTCAGCGCGCCGTCCGCCGGCCGATAGATGTAATTCAGGCCAGCCGTGTTGGGGGTGTCGTCGACGCTGTCGCCAACGACGATCAACTGCAATGTCCGGTCGCCGCGCACATCCGCCCACTTCACCCCCAGCGCTTTGCGCACCAGCGGGTCGCTGGCAAACAGCTCCAGCCGGCCGTTCACATTGCGATAGACGGTCACCCCCGAAGGCGCGCCAAGCGCCAGGTCGAGGAAGCCATCCCGGTCAAAGTCACCCCAATCCATCGAGATATTGCCGCCGATGTCCTTCGACAGCCAGTCGGAGGCCGATCCGACGACGACGTTCCCGACCTGCGGATAGCGCACCCGGACCGTCGATATTGCGCTTGCGCTGCCGATCCCAACGTCGCCGTTCATCGAATAGACGGCGCTCATTTGATTGATGATTTGCTCGCCGCCCTTCTGCCCAATGACGAGCGCGGTGTAGCTCAGCGTCAGCGCCTGCGAGGGAGCCAGTCCGAATGTCCAGTTCAGCCCGCTCACCGACGTGACCGTGACGACATCCCCGTTGGGGCTCTGCACCGGCGTCGACTCCAACAAGAGTGAACAGGTATAGGCGAGACACTTCACGCCGTCCAGGGTGTTCACCGGCAAAAGATTCTGGGCATCGACACCGGTGGCGCTGTAGACGGCGGACTCATTCCTGGCCACGATCGTCACGGTGATGATCTCGCCGTTGTAGACAACCCCCGGCGCCGCGGGTGACGACACACTCATCGTCAACGTCACAGTGTCCGCGGCTGGGGCGGCAGGCGGGGCCGCTGTCAGGCGGGGGGCCGACAGCCCGGCCAGGGACGCCAGCAGCGCGAAAGTGATGAGGCTGCGGGGGAGCGCCTGTGTTCTTGTCATGGACATGCGGTCGAGTACCAACTGTTGGCGCTGGGGGCGGTCTCGGTCGCGGCGCCGTACAGATCCAGATAGACGGCGACGATGTAGTAACCCCACCCGCAGGTCGTCGCGATGGCGCCGTCGTCCCATTGCCGCAGGGTCGGGCCCATCCCGCTGTTTTCATCCGCGATCCGGGTAAAACCGCCGGGGGTCTTGGCCCGATACAGGCGGAAACCAACGATGTCGCTTTGCGATTGCGACGGATAGAACCAACTTAGCTTGAGTGGCGGATTGGCCGAGTTCTGCCCGGTGAACTGGCTGGGGGGCGGCGGGACGGGCCGCGCCCGCAGGCTGATGACGATGAAGCGGGAGCTCGACCCGCCGGCGTTGGTCGCAACGAGGTTCCACGGGCTGGCCGACGTCAGTGGCACGATCGTATCGCCCGGGTTGGGCACGCTGGCCCCGTTCAGCTTGACCGAATCAGCCCCAGTGACCGTCCAGGCAAACTTCACTCGCGCGCCGGCGAGCACCTCGTATTTGAACGTCGTCGGAGGCAGGCTCGGATCCAGGATCTGGCTGACTTCGGCTTCGTTCGCCGGCGACGCGCCACTCGAGGCCTTGAACACCGAGATCACCGGCGGCGGGATCGGGGTGGGCGGCGGCGTCGGCGTGGGAGCGGGCGTCGGCGTTGGCGTCGCGGGAAGGGCGTTGACTTCGGCCGTTTGGCTCGTCACCTTGTCGGGGGTGTTCGAGGCCGCCATCAGGAAAAACGTCGTCTTGGCAACTGACACCACGAGGGTGCCCTCGCGGGTCAGGTTGGAGAGCTTTCCAATCTCCGGGTTGCTGATCTCGATATTGGTGTACGGGCCCTGAACCTGCCACGACAGGGTGATCGTCGACGGCGTGTCCGCGTTCAGCACAGTAACCGGGTTTGGAAGCGCCTTGAAGTAGGCGATCACGGGAGGCAGAGGCACCGGTGTTGCTGTCGGCGCGGCCCCAACCGTCACGTTCTGTTGCCGGTTGACCTGGACCGGCCCGTTGAAGGCTGTCAGCACATAAGACGTGTTGCCGGTGGGCTTCTGCGTGATCGCGCCCTTGGGAGGATAGCCGGACGCCCCGGCGATGAGCGGGTCGAGCGTCACCCGATCCGCGCCCGTCACTTCCCATTCGATCGCAATCTCCATCCCAGCCGTGATGACGGTCGGTTTGACATCAAATCGCAGGATCTGCGGCGGCGGGATGGGTGTTGGCGTGGGCTGGTTTGGCCGAATCGCGAAATTCTTCTTGTCGTCTCCGTAGTAGTTCTTGGCCACCAGCTCGTAGCGCAGATCGCCTTCGACCTTGATCCGCCGCTGGCCGCGCGCAATTTGGTCCGCGGGCAGGGTCTCCGGGGCGCCGTTGGTGATCAGCGACAGCTCTGTGCCGTTCGACACTTCCCAGAAAACAGTGATCGTATCGCCCGTGAGCGGCGAGCTCGGGTTTGCGGCAAACGACACAATGGTTGGCTTAACCGGATCGACGTTGATCGCGATCTCGCGGGCGGGCGGGGCCAGAAAGGGCAGCAGCCGCGAGAGAAAGTTCTCGCCGGTCAGGCGATAGACCTTGGTGTCGCGCGGCTTGATCTCGCGCGTGCCCGCCGTGCGATCCAGCTCCCCGATCTCAGGTTCAATCCGGCTCGTGGTGAAAGGCGACGCGTTCCAGCGCAGCGTAAGCGCCTCACCCGCGACAACGCTCGTCCGGTCCGCCCCGAACTCGTAGAGCTGCGGGCGAAAGACAAGAATGACGAGAAACGTCAGCAGCGCCAGGGCCAGCAGCAGCGATCCCACCCCGAACAACGGGCGGTTGGTGATCATTCCCGAAGCGACCTGGGTGAGCGGCACGGGACCCAGCAGCGTGGCCGTGAAACTGACCGGGTGGGTCGACGCGCGGGCGCTGAAAATGCGCCGGGCGAAGGGCGTAATGTGGGTGGTGACGACCGCGGTTTCCTCAGGCGCCACGCGCAGCTCGATCTGCCGCGACCGCCGCGGCGCGCCCTCACCCTGCTGAAACTCGAACTGGCACGCCCGCTCATCGTCGGTGCCATCCAGTCTCACCGGCAATTCGGCATTGCTGCGGTTGGTGATATCGAGGACCGCCAATGCAGTGTGCCGATTCTTCTGGAAATGAACCGCCTGCTGCTTGGGATCAAGCTCGCTCATGTCGAACTCGTAGTACGGGTTCAACGTGATCATCGCGCTGCGGCTGCACACATGATCGGGATAGTCCTCGGAGCGCACCGTCACGACAAACGGATGCGCGCCCGCGCGGCTCGTCGGTTCGCGCGGCGCGCTGATGGAGATTTGGACATCCTTGCGGCGGCCCTCAAACAGACGGATCGCCCAGGTCGGCTCGTTGGATTGCACCCACTCGGCCGGCAATCCCTCCACCTCGATCGTGAACTCGGCCACAAGCGGGCCGCCATTGGTAATGGTTACGGTGAAGTTAACCTGGTTGTCAACGTCAACCGTCCACGTCCGTTCGGACAGCTCAACCAGGATGATGTCATCCGGCTGGTCGGCGACCATCTGCGGGCGCGGCATCGCGGGCGTTGCGCTGCCACCCTGGGTTGGGGCGCGACCGGAGCTCAATCCCCCGCTGGCCAACGCCATGCCGGCAGCCGCTGCGCCGCCGGCAATCGCGGCGCCGCCGGTACTTCCGGCGCCGCCTGCTCCGCGGGCCGCCCGTCCACCACCGCTTCGGCCTCCCGCGCCGGGAATGGGCGTAGGCGCGGTCTTGGCTTCGTCCAGCCAAAGCAGGGTATACCCGGCCAGCCCGATCTGGTCAAAGGGCTGCGCTTCCTGAGGCATGTTGCGGGCAACCGGGTCGCCATTCAGAGTGACCGCGTTGTCGCCGAAGTTGATCAGCTGATAGGGGCGCCGCCGGCAATCAAGCACCGCATGGAAATCAAGCACACCGGGCGCGTCGATGACGATGTCATTCTCCGGGTGCCGTCCGATGTTGACCACGCCCTTCTCGATCTCAACGTTGAGAAATCGAATGTCACCGTTGGGGAAGATCAGTTCGAGCTGGCTCATGGTCTTTTGACGGAAGGGCTGCCTAGAGTCGGATCAATCCCGCCCAATTGAGCAGGAACAGGCTCAGCCCTACGACCGCGATGGCGATCAGGGCGGTCAGTATCCACGGCAACCAGAAGTGCGCGGCCGAACGCGCGCCCAACAGGATGGAGATATTGTCGCAGGTGGTAGGAATATTCTGCGCGTCGAGCTCGATCGGCCTGGACTCCAGGGTCAGGGCATATGGCGCCGCCAGCGCGGCCCGGTTGGGCTGCGCGCGAAGGGTCAGGGTGAGCGCGTCCCCCGGCGCGATCGGTGGTGTCAGCACCCAGAAATCCTGCGGACGGGCGGGCTTCGGCGGCGGGGGCGGAGGTTCCTCCGCCACGCCAACAGCCCTGCTGGAGGTGGGCGGGCCGGCGATGGCCATCGCCACCGTGCCTCCGGCGGCACTCTGCTTGACGGCCGCGCCGACTTTGCCCTTCATCTCGGCCGCTTGTTTGGCCGCTTCGGATCCGGCTTTCTTGGCCGCGTCCACCTGCTCCTTGTAGGCGCTGGCCTCTCCGGCCACCTTGTCGATTTTCGCCTGGGCATCATCCACTCTCTGGGCCGCAAAAGTGGCCTGGCGCATCGAGTTTCCGGCATTGGTCAGCGGCCGCGCGATCGCCTCAGGCAGGATCGCCGAGAGACCCAACAGAATATCGGAAATGGTATTTGTGATCGTGACCCCGACCCCGACAGCCTCGAAAACCTTGGCCTTCTTTTCGCCCAGACCCTTGAGATTCGGCTTCTCGATGGCGACCTTCGCGCCCTCGGCATCGGTCTGAGCCTCGGCCACTGCAGGCGCGCCAGCCGCCCCGGCGCCAGCCGCCATCGACGCGCTGGCGCCGACCCCGGCCCGCCGCGTTACGGGCGCGGGCCGCGACCGGGCAACGGCCGCCGCCGCGGCCCTCTCTTCGCCATCCAGAAGCGCGCCCAAATCCTGCAGCGCCAGCGGCTGGTTGTTCATCAGGATCGAGATTTGCGAGCTCTTGCGCGAATCGATGACGCGCAGCCCGAATCGGGCCGGGATGTTCCCGGTATTGGCGACATCCAGCGCCACGGTTCTCGCCATACCGCGCCGCCAGCTCGCGAAGATCTGGCTGATGACCCACAGACTGGCCAGGCTGGCAAGAATGGACAACAACGGCCCAAGCACCACCGCCAGGTTGATGGGCGGAATCAGCGGCGGCGCAATCTGAAACTCCGCCGCGGCATCGGCAACGCGCCCGAGCTCATCTGTCGCCTTCACGGTCACCCGGTGGGCGCCGGCCGCCATATCGGCCGTCTTGATCACGATCATGGCGGGCGTTTGCCCCTCCACCGAAGAGACCAGCTTGTTGTCAACGAGGGTATCAACCCGCCGCAGCGCCACCGGCGATGTCAACACGATGACCGCCCGCAAGTCGCCCCCGGCCCGCAACGGCTGACCCGCGGGGGTGTCCGATGTCACACTGACCGCGACGCCAAGCGCGGCCGGCACCACCACGTTGATGATGGCGCTGCCTTCATTCCCAGCCGCATCAACCACCCGCGCGGTCAGCCGCCGCGACCCGACGGCCGCCTGCGAGGCATCCCAATCCACAATGAACGGCGAAGTGGTCGAACGGCCGATCGCAACGCCATCCAGAAGATACTCGACCGAGACGATCGGGGCGGGCGCGCTGGCCTGGGCGGACAGCCCGACCCGGGTGGAGACCACCCGCCCGTCGTTCAGGCCCAGGATGTTGACCGCGACCTTGCCCGGTGTCGCGACGAACTTCGATTCAGCTTGCGCGCTGCCAGTCCGCGCGGCAATGACGAAGGCGTGGGGGGCGCCATCCGCCTTGACCGACGATCGAAAAGAAACCCGATAGCCCTGGCGCAGGGTCAGGCTGAGCGATTGCAGATAGCTCGACACGCCCTCGGCCGCCGCGCTGACATACGCAGCACCGCCAGTCTTCTGGCCAAGCTCGGCCAGGTCAGGCTTGTTGCGCGCGCCATATCCGAACGCGTAAACTGGCGTTTTTGCGTTTTGCGCGGCCAGAATGGCGGCGGCCGAAGTCGTCCCCGACGTGTCTCCGCTGTCGGTAAAGAGCGCCACGGCCCGGCGCGCGGACGGGGCCGTGAAGGCGGCGGCCTCGCGGGCCGCGGCCTGGGCGCCATCATTCATGGCGGTGAAGGTTCCCCCCGCTTTCAGGCCGTCGAGCGCGCTGAGCAGCGCCTGGGCATTGCCGGTGGCGGCCTGGGCAATTTGGGTTGTGCCGCCGAACCCGATCACGGCCCCTTGATCGCGGGCTGAGAAACCATTGATCATGGCCCGCACGACGGCCTTGATCGCGTTGAGTTCGTCGGGGGTTGTCGCTGTGTCAATGGCGAAGGCGATGCCGATCGGCTGGGACGTGTCGCCCTGCGCCTCCACGTCGGCGGCCGGCACCTCGTTTCCATCCTCGAGAACCTTGAGATCGGCCCCGGTCACGCCGCTGGCTGGAAGCCCGCCGTCGCTCAGAATACTGACATACGAGACCACTCGCGGAAAACCCGCGGTGTCGACGCCGGAAATGACGATGGAAGAGATGGTTGCGCCACTCGGCAGGCTCGCCCGCGCGGAGACGGCGCCCAGCCCAGCGGAGACGGCCAGCAGCGCGGCGGCGATGGCGCGGCCAGGAACCAGTCGATGGGTCACGCCTGTACCTCCTGGGGGCGCATCCGCAGTAGCGCGCTGTGGGCAAAGAAGGGGGCGACGCGAACGGTGGCGCTGGCCGCTGCCGCCTCGCCAGGATAGGCGTCGGGGGCGGTCACCCGAATCGTGAAGGACCGCTCGCCCGCCGGCAGGCTCGGCCCTTTCGGATGGATGATCCGAATGGCCACGTCCTTGGTCGCGCCCGGAAAGAGAAGCGGGCTTGCCCCGAGCTCGTAACAGGCCAGGGGCAAGCCGCTCACTTCGACTCGGAATTGCACGCCGGCTTCATCTCCGGTGTTTTGGACGACGACTCGGCCCTCAATTGGCAAATCCGGGGCCAGAATCGGGCTCGACAGGGTGACCTGCATCCCGATCTTGTCGGAGCTGACACTGCCCCCGCCCCGGGCCAGGACAAACGCGGGCAATCCGCCCGTGCCACCCGCAGGTGGCAGCGCGCTCAAGGCGCCCGCCGGCGTGGCGATTGCGAGGGGCCCCACCCGGGTAAGCGTTCCTCCGACCAGCATCGGCAATACCGGCTCGTCATCGCCCCGCATCAGAATGGTGTACTCGCCGAGCTTGAAGACCATGCCCGGCGCGATCTCGGTCGCCGCGCGAGAGGGAAGAATCTCGCCCGCGGTTCCAAGCGCTACGTCGACGTCGCTCAGATTGACCAGCCGCCGGTCGCCGGACCGGTTGGCCGATGCCAGAAGTTGGGCATGCCGGGCCGCGATGCCGCTGCCGCGCGCGCTGTCCAGCACCACGTCGCAGCGCGGGTCGCTGCCGAGGTAGATCAAGCTCTTGTCAAGCTTGAACTCGCGCATCCAGCCATCCCGGTCGGTGATGAAGAGTCTTGGCATCGGTTGTTTTTCCCAGCGTTTCGAATCGCGTGTGTCTGCGGCGGCCCTAGCGTACCCTGCCGCCGGCCCAAGCCAGCACATTCTGCCCGAACTCGTGCCCGGCCCGGATTTCCTCGCGGCTGGCCGGACCGTCTGCGCGCTCGCCCTGCCACAGCGTCGCATAGTCGCGCAGGCTGAACAAGACGCCATTGTCGCTGGCCAACAGGGCCCCGGCGCCCGCCGCGCCCGCCGGCAGGAGACCAAAGACGTGCGGCTCGCCCATCAGGGCATGCCCGGGACCCAGTTCGCGCAACTGCACGCCCAGGGTCTGGAAGAGATCGCGCAAACCCGCTTCGGCGGGACCGTCTCCCGCAGCCGCTTCGGCGACCAATGTCGCGCCGCCCTGCAAAGCGGCATAGAGCCCCTTCATGTCATCGGCCTTCAGGGTGAAGGCCCCGCTTGCCAGGATGAAGATCAGCCCATACTTGCCAAGCGATCCGCCCGGCGCGACGGCATCATCGACGGCGACCCTTATCCCGGCCCTGGCCGCCGAACGCGCCAGCGCGTTGATGCCGGCAACCGCCTTCGGGCTTGGGCGGCCAACTTGCACGATGCCAGCCGCCAGAACGCCGGCGTCGCCCGGTCCGATCACGCGCCGGAAACGCGTGTCGATCTCATTCTCGACGGGATGGGAAGCATCTCGGGGATTGGTCGCGGGCGCGGTCTTTGCGCTCCGCAGGATGCGGGCCAGCTCGACATGGGCGGAGGAGGGCGGCTTGTCGCCGGCCTCGATCGCATACTCCTGGCGCACGCGCAGCGCGTTGTCGTCCTGGGTGAGCCTTTCCAGGCGCGGCGCGCTCTCACCAAAACTGAGATACAGGCGCACATCCCCGATCGCATTCGCCAGGTTAAAGGCCACCGGCTTGCTCACCACAATCAGGTTGCCCTCGCCGTCCAGCGCGGCGCCCGGCGTGACGTAGACCGAGCGGTCGGCTGGATCGCTGGCGATGACGTTCAATCCAGTCAATACGCCGTGACCCAACCCGAGCCGGGCCACGGCCCGAAGCTGATGACGGTGATAGTCGTGGGCTTCCTCCCACACGTCGGCGGTGACGGACATGCCGTCCGCGGGTTTGATGCGTTTTGCGGGCAGTGCCTGCAGGAACTGTTCGGGGTTTGCCATGGGAATTCGGATTAGTACTCGAAGATCTCGAGGGTATAGCTCGTGTGCGCGGGTTTCTCCGCCTCGATGATGGAATCAATGACGGCCCGCCGAAGCTCGGCCTCCGCATCTGCGATGCGGGGCAGGCGCAGCGTCACCGCAAAGCTGTGCGGCACGTTGTCCTGTCCGAGCGCAATGCTGGGGCCCAACAAGGCGTTCTTGCCAAGGCTGAAGTTGCGCGCCCGCTTTTCGTCGATCTTCGGCGTGACGCCCGTGTATAGCTCGAGGAAGTCGGCCAGACCGCCCGGCGTGCCGCGCCGCCGATACAGGGACACGATCGACGACAACAGCCGGCGCTGCTTGGCCTCCGGCCAGCGCGGATCGAGGGTGAGATCCACCCAGTGGGCATACCAGCGCAACAGGCCAAGCGGCATCACCATCGGATCAAAGTAATGGTGAATGTCGGTGATCTGTCGCTCGATGGGTCCCCACAGACTCTCGGCCATCATCAGCAGTTGGCCGATCACGGCATCGTCTCGATAGATGCTCGGCAGATACTTCAAGTACCTCGCCCTGCCTGGAATCAGCAGGGTAATGGCCTCGCGGGCATAGATGCGCCGGTCATCCGAAGTGGTGACGATTGCCTCTGCCAGAATCTGCAGCTCGGTCTCGTGCTCGTCGACGTTCAGGCCGCGCGGACCGATCCTGCCCACAATCGCAAAGTCATACGACCCGCCCGCGGGCAGATCACCCTCGACCTCCCAGGTGATCAGCCGCGAGTTCGAGACTTCGGTGACCGGCGGCGGGCTGCCCAGGTTCTCAGGCGACTCAAAACCAGTCACCTCAATGTCCAGGGGCACATCAACCGGCACGCGCAGGCGCGCGGCCGGGCGGGCCAGGTCAACCCGGATCATCAGTCGAACCGGGTCGCCCGAATAGCAGCGGTACTCGGCGGCCGCGCAGCCAATGCGGACCGTGGGCGCTTCGACTGCGCCAGGTGCCGCGGCCGAATCTTGTCGCTCAGCCATGATCGCCTACAACGTCACGACCCTCACGTCGTGATCGAGTGAACACAGAACCCCATCCGGCGGCACCTCGATGACCCGCTTCTCGGTGGCGGTCACAGTCGGGATCTCCATATCCGTCAGCTTGATCGGGACCGAGCCCAATTTGACATCGCGCACGTGCTTGACGCCCTGCACGCGCTGGATGAGCGCGTAGATCTCGGACAGATACAGGTCGCGCCCGATCGGCCAGCCCTCCCATGCCTCGCCGTCGGGCGGCGTGTAGCCGCCGATGGCCAGCGGCGTGATGTATCCCCGCAACGTCTCGCGCACCTTGGCCTGGACTACATCCGGGCGCGCATAGGACTGCAGCACAATGTCCGTGATGACCCTGACGCCGACATAGATGGGCTCGCGGACCCGCATGGTCACCGTCAGCAGGCGGAACTGGTCGATCTTGTTGATGATGGCGGTCTGGGTCGGCCCATCCAGGCTAAGCCTTGTCAAATCACCATGCCGGACCGCGTCGAAGGCGGCCGGGATCACGATCAAATCCACCATTCCGGGGGCGAGCGATACGCGGCCGTCCTGCGATCCGCCGCGATCCGCCTGCTTGCCCAGAAAGGGATTGCACTTGACCCGCGCGACGTTGGTGCTTGCCTCGCGCGCGAAGTGCTCATAGTCATCAGCAGTGACCGCCCGCTTCTGCGAGCGCACTTCCTGGCGGGCGCGGTATTTGGCGGCTTCAATTGTTTCCGGATCGAGCCCGCCCGTGGCCCGGACCAGGTTGCTGGCGTTGTCCACGTACGCGATGGCGGATCGCATTTGCACGATCCGCTCCTCGGGCACGTTCCCGGTCACTCCGCCACCGTAGCGATACTGGCTGAAGCGGATGTTACGGCGCGCCTCGGGCACCCGCCCGTACAGGATGACCGTGCCATCCTGTTGACGCACAGCCGGGCCAAAAGAGACCTCACCGGTGTTGGTGTCCAGGCAATAGTGCCGATCAAAGGGACCCGATCCCGAGAACTCATCCACCCGCGTCCACGGCACCCAGACAAGCTCGCCGTCAATGGTTTCCTCAACCTCAACGGTTTCGCCTTCGCGCGGATCAAGGACGGGCGCATGCTGCAGGCGGATCTTCTGCCCAGGTTCGCCCTCGCCGACCCCAAGCGCCTCGAAGTAAACCAGGACGGCGTTGGTCGCCCACGTCGCCGCGCCCAGGGCGTAGGCCCGCAGTCCGGTCACGCGGGGCGATTGCGAGTACGGCCGCTGGTTTTGGGACGGTTCGTGGCGGCAGCGGATCCAGTAGGCCGTCCGGCCATGCACATCGGATGGCTTGGCGCGCAGGGGCAGATACAGGACGAGTGAACCCTGGGCGTTGTTCAAGCCGCCTGTCGTATCTGTCTCGCGCGGCCGCGTGCTCGGGAGGATGCGCTGCCACGTGTCATCTCCGACTGAGCACTCCCAGACCAGCGGGGGGTTGTCGCGCGAAATGCCGGTTGCCTGAGTCTCCACACAATCAAAGGCCAGCTTGAGCACATAGCCGGCGATCGGCTGATCGGGGTCGAACCCAATGTAAAAGGTATCTCCGGTCAGGGGTTGCGGATTGAAGACTTGAAACGGCTCGACATTCAGGCGGGCAAGAAAATCGCGATTGAACTCCTGCTCCCGGCGCAAGTAGGCGAGCGTCGGGCAGCCAATGAGAAGTGACTCGTCGGTCGTGAAGATGACCTCGGGCTCGTTTTCGGCCTGGCGCGCCGAGATCTCGTATCCCCGCGGCACCGTCGTCGAAATGCTGTGGTCCTCGTCGTTCACGGGGAATGGCACCGCCAGGCGAAAGGTGATCTCGGTGGTCGCGCTCCGGGCCGGGCGCAGCTGCACGCCCAGCAAGTCGAGGAATCGCGCGTAGTTCTTTTCCGGCACCCGGTTGAGCCGATACGTGATGAGCTCGGTCATCCAGGCGAAAAGTTCAATCAGGGTGATCCCCGGATCGCTCACGTTGTAGTCGGTCCAGTCGGGCGAGTAACGGACGATGCGGCGGCGCGCCTCGTCGACCAGATCTTTCTGGAAGCGCAGGTCGTCGAGAATGGGTTCAGGAATGGACATGAATCAGCCTTCTTCGTCGGCAATGTAGAACGGATAAACGATGCTTCGTGGATCGTGAGTGTCGCGAATCGTGTAGCGAATTTCGCACAGGATCGCGCCGTCATGGGTCGGATCGTTGCCGGCCCGGATGTCGTCGATATTGATCCGCGGCTCCCACATCGCCAGCGCCTCGCGCACATACAGCGCAACCAGGCTGTGGGTGCCCGAGTGGGAGGGATTGAAGATCAACTCCCAGGCCCGGCACCCGAAGGTCGGGCGCATGACCCGCTCGCCGGGAATCGTGCCAAGGATGATCCTGATCGCCTGCTCAATTTCGCTCACGCCGCTGGCCAGCGACACGCCGCCTCGCGGGTCGAGTTGCAGGGGAAATGACAACCCCCGGCCGATGAATTCGCGATCCTGGAGTTCATTCATATCAGGTGGCCACCACCTTCACCTGGCCCGCGCTTGCGCAGGGCATCATCGGAATCCCCGACGGCACGCCCATTCCGGCGATGGTCTGGATCAGCATGGGCGTCCCATTGCACATCACCTTGGTGGTGAAGCTGGGCGGCAGCAACGGCACGGTGACGTCCGGGCCGACGTTAACCGGCGGCGGCGGATTGGCGCAGCCGGCCACCGGCAACACCGGCATCCACTGCGCGCTGGGCGTTCCAGACAGCATCACCTTGGGGTTTGGCGTGACCGTAAGTTTGCCGCCGTGTCCGCACATGAGCACGGCGCCGACGGTGAGTAGAGGTCCTGGCATGGTTGTTTTCCGTTTGGGTTGGGCCTAGGGCAGAACCACGAGGCTGCTCTTGTTGATCTGGACAGGCATGCCGTCGATGGCGGCTGGCCCTGAGGCCTTCAGGTTGACCAGGCTGCCTTCCATCTGCAACGGCCCGGTCGTCTTGAGCTCGGCCCCGGCCGGGCCCTCCATCGCGACCCTGGCCTTGGCCTTGACCGTGAAGTTCAGACAATCGATGGCCACGTCGGCCTTGCTGGTGATGGTGATCCCCGTGGTGGATTCGAGCGCGATCTTGCCGGTCTTTGAGTTGATGTTGATGTCCCCGGTTCCTTCGATCGTGATCGTCTTCATGACCGAGTCGATGACGATCTTGTTCATCATCGTCTTGTCAATGATTTCGATCTTCTCCTGTCCCGGCGCATCGGTGAAGGCCAGAGTGTGGCCGGATGTCGTCTTGATGATCCGTTTGGCGACTTTGCCGCCGATGACCGCCATCGGCGCGGCCAGGGGCGGCATCGATGTCTTCGTCCACAAGCCGCCCAGCACATACGGCCGATTGACATCGCCCTGCTCGAACGCGACCAGCACCTCGTCGTTGATCTCGGGCATAAACTGAAAACCCTGGCTGCCCCCCGCCATCGGGGTAGCGATCCGAGCCCAGTTGCTCTCCTCCATTCCGTCCATCCAGGGGAACTTGACCTTGACTCGGCCGACGTTCCCGCCTTCGAGGTCGGCGATCCAGTTGTTGTTGGTCACGACCCCGACCACGACCCCGTGCATGCGCCCAATATCGCGCCGTTCCGCGCTATCCACCAGGGAGGCCAGGGTGCCCGATTCGCTGCCGCCGATGGTGAAGCGGGTCTGGTACAGCCCGTCGGAGTCCCAGACATGGGTGGCCCGGACAATCTGATAGCTGCCCGAGAAGCGCAGGCCGACACCTTTGATCAGAACCTTACCCCCGGCCATGATGCCCGGATGGCCCACAGCGACGCCGTCGGCCTGCAGAAAATCCAACTCAGCCTCTGCAGCCAGACCCTTGGCCAGGAGCGTCGCATCACTCAGCGTCGACATATCCCGCACGGTCTCGAGTTTCGTCACGCCAAAGAACGTCTTGGCCAGGGTGAAGTCAGCAGTGAGCGGGAGGCCGCCGCCGGGCGAGGCCGGCGTCACCGGCATGGCCCCAATGACGGGCAGACCCAGGTGATGACCCTTGACCGCCGCGGCGCCGCCCACCCCGGCCGCCGTAATCCGCGGATTGAAACTGCGCAGGTTCTTTCCCCAGGTCAGAATCGGCGGCGGGGCCGGGATCGTCGGCAGGTTCATCGCCGAAAAGTGCAGGCTCAGGCCGAGCGCATCCACCGACACCTGGGCGCCGCAGCGGCTCGCCCGCTGTTGCAGAAACTCCCAGTCGGTCAGGTGATTCTGGATCACGTAGGGCTGCGGGGAACCGATCACGGTCACGATCGGCGCAAGGCCGACGCTGGCCGCGATCTGCGACACGATCGCCATGTCGTTCTGCATCAGATAAGTCTTGGTCTTTCGGCCGCGATGCAGGCGATGCGATTTGTCGTAGCCGCGAATGATCATGATCGCCCGGCTGAATTCGTCGAACGACGCCTCGATCGCGGTGACCTCGCCCTTGATCAGCGGCAGGGGGATGGACACCGGCAGCGGCGCCGGGTCGGCCGGGTAGGCCATGATCGTCACCGGCGTGCCGATCGTCACCGTCGGCAGGTCGATGTACTTGTAGTTCATGGCCAGCATCTCGTCGAGGATATGGACCTCGAACATGCTGGGCAAACGGGTGTGCTGATCGACGACGACTTTGACAATGTACTTGTCGACCAGGGGCGACGGCAGGCCCGGAATGGTGACTTTGAAGCTCATCGGGCGCCCGCTCCATCGATCGGCGTCAGCTTCAGCACGGTGCCCGCGCGCACCGACATCGGATTGTCGATGTCATTGACCATCGCGATATGGCGCCAATTGGCCGCGTCGCCGTATTCCTGGTAGGCAATGAAGTCGAGCGTCTCGCCTTCGGCCACGATCCGCATCTTGCGCGCTTCCGAACGCGAGGTCGGGTTTTGCCCCAGGAATTCGTCAAGGACGGCCTCAAACGTGACCGTGGTCGTGGCGCGCAGGGGAATGCCTTCGGGCGAAAAGTAGGTAAACACGACGCTCAAGTCGGTGACCACCGCCTTGAAACGCATCATCAGCGAGAACATGCCCCAGATGAAGTAGACGAAAGGAGGCCGCACTTTCGCGCCCATGGCGCTTCGAATGATCTTCCACAGGGGGTTGACCTTGACCAGGTTCAGCAACGGCAACATCATGATCCGCACGTCCAGGTAGCCGGACTCGGACGTGTCGAAGTCCAGCTTCATGGTCAGCTTCTCGTGCTTCACCCCGGCGTATTCTTTCAGGCCTGGCTCGAGCTTGTCGCCAAAGACGTTCTTGTAATTTGCGCCAACGTCGTAGGTGATCTCGTTCGGATTGAACTGGCACGGGATCGGGATCGGGATGCCCTCGGGCGGCCACGGCACGATCATGGCCCGAATGGGCACGTGCCCCGACATGACGACGTCCTTCATGTGGCGCGGATCGATATTGGTCACCGATTCGGCGGCGCTGAACACAGATTCAGAAGTTGTCATATCTAACTGCCTCGCTCTCGCTCGCGTTCAAAGGCAAGCAGGCGCCGGATGAACGGATACACTCTCTGGGCCAAAAGATCATAGTTCAGATCAGGCTCGCTCCCCTTGCTGGGGGCCGGCTGATCCGGTACTGGCGCTTTCAGGCCGACTTTGGGCGCGGGTTCGCTGCTGTAGCCGGCTGGCCGGCTGGCTGACTTTCGTCGTGGCGCTGTCTCAGGCGCAGTCCGGGTCTCCGGCTCCCCGGACGGGCCAGATACTTCGGCCCGCTGGATGTGACGGGACGCCGACTGTGACTGGGCCGCCAGGAGCGGCACGACCAGCGGCAGGCTGTCATCGCGATCAAAACTGCGCCGGCTGTCATCGGTATCAGGCCCCGCCGCAATGGCCTCCCCGCCGCGCCCGGCCCGCGGGACCGTGGACATGGGCGCTGGCGAGCGCTGGATCCGGGCCGGAATTGGCGCCGCGCGCGGCGCGCCCGTGCCTGTCTCGGCCCTGGCCGTTGGACCCATTGGAGCGCCTGAACCGGGTTCCTGCGGCGCCATGGGCGACGCAGGAGCACGTCGCAGCGCGAGATCCGGCCGGGGCTCCTGCTCCCGCCGAGCGCTCTGCCCAGCAGCCTCGCCCGGACCAGACGTCGGCCGAGCGCCGCCCCCCGTCGGTCGGGCTTGCTCAGGCTGCCCCGGCACTGCGGCGGCCGGTTGCGGGCCCTCGCCCAACATGCGTTGAACGGCGCGCCGCGCCAGATTCAGGGCGGAGGAGCGGGGTCGAATGGCCGCAGGTTTGACGGGCGCTTCTCCGCTTTCCTCGGGGGCAGGCGCCATCCCGGTTGGGAATTGAGCCTCCTTCGATTGGATCCGCGGATCGGATATAGCCGGCTGCGGCGCTTCGGGGGTCGACGGACGCGCCAGCGGCAAGACCGCCGGCACATCGCCGGGCTGGCGTTGAATCGGCGCGGCGGGAGCGCTCGCAGGCGCCGCCCCAGTCGGATGAATCGGGGGCCCTTCGGTGGGCTGCTTTGACCGCGATGATTCCGCATCCGGCGGCTCAGACGTGCGGGCAAGCGGCAAATCCGCGGCCTGACCTGCGGCCCTTTGGCGCTGAATTGGAGCGGCAGGAACTTGGGCGGGCGCTGGATCGGCGGCCGGCCCTTCAGTCGGCTGGCGCTGGATCGGCGCCGGAGGCGCAATCGCCGGAGGCTCAGGCGTGCGGGCGAGCGGCAAATCTGCGGGCTGGTCCACGATCTGCCGACGCTGGATCGGCGAAACGGGCGAATCCGCAGGCCTATCCGCTATCGGCTGATGCGGGAGCGGACTGGCCGCAGGGCGCGCTGGCGGCGGCTCAGGCGGCCGTGCGAGCGGCAGATCGACGGCCTGATCCGCGATCGTCTGGCGCTGGATCGGTGAAGCGGGCGGCGCGTCATCAGTCTGACGTTGTATCGGAGTTGGCGGAGGAGGTTCCAGGGGCACTGGACCAGGCCCTGCCCCGCGTGGACGCTCTGTCGGCGGCTCCGGATGCGCGATCGGCAGTTCGGCGGTCTGCCCTGCGCTCGGCGTGCGCTGGATCGGGACCGGCGGCAAAGTGCTTGAAGTTGCGTCCCGCGGAGGGGACTCAGCTGATGATCCAACCGGTTTTCGCTGAGCTGTCGTGCCGGGCGAAGCGTCGGCCGGTAAATCGCGCGCGACTGGCCGCGCGGGCGGCGAATCGTCCGAGGGTGTCGAGGCGGTCTCACGGGGCGTTGGGTCGGACCGCGGCGCGGGCGTCTCACGCGCAGCCGGCGTGCGCTGAAGGATATCGCCAGGCGCTGATCCCGGACGCGCGAGCTGTGCCAGGGGCAAATCGCTGTTGGACGACTCGCCTGCTTCGCGCTGAATCGGTGCGCGCAGTGGCGCGCCAGCATCACTCGGGTCGGGCGACCCGGCCGCGGGCGGGGCCTGAATCGCTGAATCCTGCTCAAGTGCGGGGGGCTGACCGCCGGAAATCGGTGGCGCCGCAGGCGCACGATCGGGCGTGCGTTGAATCGGCGCTGTTGGACGGGGCGCCTGGCGCTCGGACGACAGATCGAATGGCGGTTCGGTCGCTGCGCCGCCCGCATCGGCGACCGGGTGTTGAGCCCGGCCCGGCGCTTCGACGGCTGGGGCAATCTGCCCGGGCGGGCGCGCCCCTGGCGCCGGTTGACCTGCCGGCCGCGCGGCGGGCGCTGCCGCCCGGCGCTGCAATCGGGCGGGCGCTGGCGCGGGCCTGGCTTGCCGCTTCGGAGCAGGAGCGGTGGGCGGCGTTGGGCGCTTGGCCTGCACCACTGTGGGCGCCGGGGCCGGAATGGGACGCCGGGCAAGTGGCATCACGTCGCCCGGGACAGGCGGAAGCGCGCGCTGGATGGCCGGCCCGCTGGGTTCGGGCAGATCGTCGCCAAAGTCATCCGAGGGTGGCGTGAAGTTGGGTGGAACCACTTCCTCCACTCTGGCAAAACGGCGGAGCGCGCGTGAGCTCGGTGTGGCGGGCGGGCGCTCCGGCGCCGGCGTCGCAGCCGGAGGAGGCGCAGGCACGACCTGCGCCGACGGATCGACTCGGCGTTGAATGGGCGCCTGCGGCCCGTCCGTCCGGGGCCGAACAGGCGCCGGGGGCGGGGTGGCATCGGCCTTGGGCCGTGGGCCGCCGCGCTGAAAAGTTTCAACGACACGCCGGGCCGAATCATTTGACCGGCGCTGCGGGGTCGACTCCGAAGATTGGGCACCGCCTGTCGCCGCCTTGAATATCTTGGCGAACGGGCTGGACTCCGGGTCGAGGTCAGGCCGCACGACGGCCAGCCGTTGCAGCGCTTCGGCAGCTGATATCGCCGGGCCGGCATTCCTGGGGCCACTGCTCTCGCCACTGCCCGCGCCGGCGAGCGGCATTGGCCCATTGCCCGCCGTTTTGGCGGCGGTTGCGCCCGCCTCTGCCTCATCCGCCGGCGCGTACTTGCGCGCCACATCCGCGAGGGTGTTGCGCTCAGCCACTTTTTCGCTGAATCGGGCAACGCCTCGGGGAGCATTGGGGCTGAGCTGACCTTCAAATGTGACGCCCGGCGCGCCGCGGCCATACACCCGGCGGGCAATGTGCTGGGCAAAACGCAGCTCGCGGACGATCGTTTTTCCGGCCAGATCCCGCCGCGTCCAGGGAGACAGCCGGCCCTCTGCCCGCGCGTGACGCGCAAAGACGCGCCGGCCCAAATCGAGGGCCGGAGCGCTTTCTGGAACGGCGCGGGTTGCTTCAGTCACGAGTTTGGAAAATCCTCAACCACCCGTTATCCCCCGGCGGCTTCAAGGGCCGCCTGAGCGGCGGCGGCGCGATCGGCCAGGATTTTGAGCTCGTCCGGGTCCGGAGCTTCGGAGGCGCGCAAGGCCGCGAGCGCGGCCTGGGCGGCTGTGGCCCGGGCCGCAAGCGTCGCCAGGAAGTCGGCGTCCGGCAATTCTCGGGCAACCCCTGCGAGCGCCGTCAAAGTCGCATCCGCCAACGGCGTCAGCCCCGAGCCAATCGGGGTGCGCTCAACGTCGCTCAGCGCGAAGCCGTTGTGGGCCAATTCAATCTGCTCCCAGGCGATTTCCATTGTCGAGGCGTTCAGCGAGACCAGCTCCCACTTCACCGGAAACGCGCCAAAGACATCCCACTGCTTCACTTTCAGATATTCCGAGTTGCCGATAATGATCGACATGTTTTTGCGCGTGACCATGCCGTCGTACATCCCGCGCCGGCACCAGTTCCACAGCTCACGATCGTAGGTCAACCCGCGCTTAAGGGTAATGTTGGTGAGTTTGAGTTTGCCCGGCCGTTTGTGCACATAGTCATTCACGCCGCCCTCGTGAATCTCGTGCACTTCTCTCTCGATCACCAGGCCGCCGCACTCGAGGAATTCGCCCACCAGGATGCCGCCGATCTCGAGATAGAACTTGTAGTTCTGGGCAACCGATCGGATGCGCTCCTGGAAGCCGGAGGGAACGGGTCCGCGGTAGTGGCTCGTCATTGATGTAGTCCTCAGCGCATCCAACCGGAGCGTTCCCGATCGAGGATGGCCTCACGGCGCATCAGGGCCAGGATGCGCTCGGCAAGCAACGGCAGATCGACCGCCAGGGTCTCTTGCTCCGTGGATGCCTGCTCGGTTCCGCGGGGGAGCCCGGTGGCGTCCGGCACCACGACCGCATTGGCCAGCGGCAGGCTTACCCAGGGAATCGCCATCGTCGAGCTGTTCGGGTCCCCCAGCGCCTGTCGGGCTGGGAATCGTTCGTTCGAATCCATCATCCGGAATTGCCCCTCCACGAGCGCGAGCGCTCGAACTATTCCTCGTTCAGCCGGCGATTGATGCTCGCCACCTGCTTCACCCACTCCCGGCGATCGACATGCTCAAGACTGAGAATGTCCTCCCGCGGCCAGTGAAAGTGATAGGCGATGTAGGCTACCTCCTCGCGCAGGCGATCCAAGGGGTAGCCTATGCCCCCCCCAATTCGGCCAGATCCACCTCATGATCGGTCTGGCAATGCGGGCATGTCACTGTGACCGTGGTTTTGCCCGTCTCGTTGACGGACACATACAGCGACTGCAGGAAGGCCAGGTCGGCGGCGAACAAGTTCTCGATGATGTTGGTGCTGATCGCCGGCAGGGAGCCGAGGCGCACCACCACCCGGGAGAGCAGCACGATCGCCAGATAGGCCTGATTTGTCCGCACCCGCGCGTCGCGCAGAGGCAGGATCTCGTCCATCGCCGTCGCCATGCGCATGACACCCTGCTTGTGCAGCGCGCCATTCTGGTCGAGGTATCCGACCGGCAAGGTGAATTCAAACTCGGTTTGCATGAGCGGTCAGCGCGGGAGCCGGGCAACGCCATGGCGCCACCCGGCTCCCTGTCGCCGTTTTACTTCGTGCGGCGCATGCCCTCGTGGACAAGCACCATTTCCTCAATACCGATGTCCGTGCTATCGGATTTGAGGTCGGGGCCTGAAACCTTCTGCGGCCAGGCATTGTCGAACGTCCACTCGGCCGCGTCGCTGTAGTCGCGATCCTTCATCTTGATCGTGCAGTTCAGGCGGGCCTCTTTCATCTTGCCCAGCTCCACCAGGGTGCGCCACTGATAGACGGCCAGCGAGTTGGTGATGCCGCGCTTGAGCGTGACATCGCCCCACTTGAGCCGGCCAGGGATCTTCTGGACCACTTCGACGCCGTTCTTGTCCAGCGTCTTGTGCTCGATGATTTCGGTCTCGGACCCGATGCCGCTGCATTCGCTGAAGTAGCCAACGGGCAATTTGTTGATTTCAAGCACAAACTGCCACCCAACTAGGGGATCACTTTCGCGTGTTGCTTTCGCCATGGTTTATTTACTCCTGAAGAAGACTGGATTACTCGGAGCCTGGGCCGCCCCACTGGCTGATGCGGAAGATGACAAACTCGGCCGGCTTGACCGGCGCCATCCCGATTTCGACGATCATTTGGCCGCGGTCGCGGACGTCCGCCGGATTCGTCTCATCGTCGCACTTGACGAAGAAGGCCTCGCTCGGGGCCAGCCCGAACAGCGCGCCATCCCGCCACACGCCGGTAAGGAAGGCTGTGACATCGCGCCGGACCGAGCTCCACAGCCGCGGATCATTCGGCTCGAAGACCACCCACTGGGTGCCGCGCTCGATCGACTTTTCGACGAAGTTGAAGAGCCGGCGCACGTTGATGTAGCGCCAGGCGGGGTTGCTCGACAGGGTGCGGGCGCCCCACACGCGGATGCCCATACCGGGGAACGAACGAATGCAGTTCACGCCATTCGGGTTCAGGGTGTCCTGCTCGCCCTTGGTGACCGAGTAGGCCAGGCCGATCGCGCCGCGCACGACTTCATTGGCCGGAGCCTTGTGCACACCCCGGGTGTTGTCATTGCGCGCCCACACGCCGGCGACGTGCCCGGAAGGCGGGACCATCACGGGCCGGTTTGTGGCCGGGTCCATGACCTCGATCCAGGGATAGTAGAGCGCGGCATAGCTGCTGTCATAGCCGGCCGTATCCATCCGCCACTTCTTGACCGCCTGCGGATTCATGTTGGGCGGCGCGTCGAGGATGGCGACCCGATCCTGCATGCGCTCGCAATGGGCGATGATCATCGTCTGGACGGCCTTGACCATTACGAGGTCCAGCTTCTGCCCGGGCATCGTCGTCATCAGGTCCGGGGTCACCACCATGGTGATGTCATCAATGGCCTCGAGGCCCTCGACGCCAGTCCGCTCAGTGACCTCGCCCTTGAAGTCGGTCATGAGGGCGGGCACGAGCGCCCGGCTGTCAAGCGACAGGGTCTGCTGCTGATCGCGCGGGGACATCTTGGCCAGTTCGCCGCCGGCGCCTTCGGCCAGGAGAATGTCGACCAGTTGCGAGATCTTGTTGTCCTTGTAGGCGACGATGGGCACTTTGCCGCCCTCTTCGCGCTCGACTTCCTTGATCGACACATCCCGGATCGTCTCGGCGTTTGTCCAGCCGGACGCGCCGCGGTCGCGCTCAACAATGATGTTGAAGGTCTGCGCGCCGGCGGCCTCGGGGGCAGCCGCATCGCCTTCCTTGGCCTTGCCCTTCTTCTCGGCGTGGGCGGCGCCCGACACAGCGCCCGGTTCGATACGCACCCGCAGCTTCATGCCATCGAGGCCGGCCATCTTGGCCCGGGCCACGAGGGCCGGTTTGCCCTCGGCGTTGAGCAGAATCGCCTGCGCGCGGGGGATGGTCTTGACGCTCAGGCAATAGCAGCGGCTGCCGCCATTCTGGAAATAGCCGTAAACAGCCATCGGCATACGCGCGCCATCGACAAAGCCGCCAAAGGTCTCGACATATTGCGACCAATTCGTCACAAGGACGGGCTGGCCGGCCAGGTCGCGAATGACCGTCTCGCCGTCAATCCTCTGCGATGACGACGCCTTCTCAGTAAATCCGACGAAACACGCCATCGCCGTGCCGACGCCTTCAATCGGTTTCGGGCCGCGATCGACCTCTTCAACGTATACACCTGGTGACAGATATTCTGGCATTATGTTCCCTCCCGAGTTGGGACTTGGCCGCGATTAATGCGGCAGATTGAACGGATCATGACAATGAGCCCCGCTGTCCGGGCTCCGGCTAAACACGCTCCAAGGCGATGCGCGGGCTACGGCCCCGTCGGGTTTCGCGCGCGCATGTGGATTGATTTGGCGATAGTTTCCCCTCCTCACTTACGTCAAACATCAATGTCATAGCTGAGCCCGGGCACCGCGATACGTTTGCGCGCAGGCGCGCGCCCTTCAGCGGAGAACTCAAGGGTGAACTCGCCCGGAACCATGTTGAACAAGGCGAACTCGATCACGCCCTCGTCGGACGTCCGAATCAGCGCCTCCATGCCGCGCTCTACAAGCTTCAGTCTGGGATTAACCGCCCCAGCCGCGCCGCGGACGAGCCCGCGGATCATCAAGTTGGCCCCGGCCGGCTGGTTGCCTGCCCCGTCCCGCTGGTTCATCCGGACCTCGCTGGACTTGACAATCGGAACGGTGACCTCGGCGAAGGGATTGACGGCCACGGTCAGGCGCAGCCCCACCCCGGGGCGCAGATCGTTGCTCAGCACCCCCCACAACTCAGTGGGCTTGTCCAGAATTTCTGGCTGGCCCATCTGCATGATGACGGGAAGCTTCAACTGCCTGAGCGATTCCGGCATGAGCTCCTCGGGCAGGGTCGGAAAGCGGAACATCATCTGCATGAGCCGGCCCAGCAGGCGATGCTCGTCATCGGGCTGGGTCGCCCAGGCCGTGATCATGTAATAGAGGTCCATCCGCACGGGCGCCCGGCGCGATGTCGCGGTGCCGCCATTGCTGGAGCTCTCCCAGGCCGTCGTCATCTGGCGCATCTTGACGTTCTCGCGCACATCGTAGAGATATAGATTGAGCGTTGGACGAGAGAGACGCGCGGACCATTCGCGCTTCGGCATATCGAAGGCGATGTCGATCTCGCTGTTTCGGATTGGCAACTCCTTCGATAGAAGTTGCCGGATGGCCTCATCAATCTCGTCAATCATTCACGGCGCGTTGCTGAATGGGCGACTCGTCCCCCCCGGGAGATATCGTCGATCGGTGATGCGGAACGCAACTCCCGGCACACCGCCGGTTGCCCGTTTCCACACAGGTGTTCATTGTAGACAAGGTTTCAATTAATGCAATGGCAGAAAGAGAGAATCCTAGAGAAGGGCTCTGCGACCATAACGACTGGCCGGGACGCCTCAGTCAGGGCGCCACCCGAGACGGCGCGGGCGGGACGGCCGCGCTCCATTCATTTGGCCCATTGGAGCGCGGGCGTCTCGCCCGCGCCGTCCTGGGGGTACATCGATTCGGGTCGCCCTCAGCCGCGATCACGCGAGCAAGATGCCCGCGCTCCCAACTGCGGCAGTGGTATTCTGACGCCTGTCATGCGCCCGCCTATTGACCGGCTCCGTGTTCACTATTTCCTCGTCAAACTCGGGATGGCTTTTCGCTACCCTGCCCGGCTGTATCTGGTTGGCGGAGCAACCCTGGTTTACGAGGGTCTGCGCGAGCAATCCCTGGATATCGACATCGACTACGAGCTTGCCCCTGAGCACGAGGCCGAGTTCGCCCGGGTCATTACCGGGCTCAAGGAAGAACTGCAAGTCAACATCGAGTTGGCCTCACCCGGGCACTTCATACCGCTTCCGCCCGGATGGAAGGATCGCGCCCGCCATATCGGGCGCTTTGGCCTGGTCGACGCATTCCATTTCGATCTGATCAGCACCGCGCTGAGCAAGATCGAGCGCGGGCGCGAGGGCGATTACCAGGATGTGTTGGCCATGCTGCGCGGAGGCCAGATTGAACTGGCCCCGCTGCAGCACGCCTTTGCGGCCATCCTGCCGCGGGTTGAGGCCGAGAGCCTCAAACGCAACCCCGAGCGCTTCAAGCGCAATTTCGCGGCGCTGGTGGAAATGACGAAGACGACGATCCCGGAGGAATAGATCATGCGAATCGCGGTTACCGGCGGGGCGGGCAGGCTCGGCAGCGCGCTCATCCCGCACCTGCTCGCGGAGGGCCATGCTGTCCGCAGTCTGGACACGCGCCCGCCCAATTCGCCCCTGGACGGCGTCGAAACGCTCCAGGTGGAATTGACCGATGCGCAGGCGGTCATGCGCGCATTCGAAGGCTGCGACGCCGTGATCCATCTTGGCGCGATTCCATCGCCCCGGCTCGACCCCGCCCCTGTTGTGCACCACAACAATGTGGAGGGCGGCTACAACGTGTTGTGGGCGGCGGCCGAGCTCGGCATCTGGCGAGTCTGCCTGGCCTCTTCGATCAACGCCATCGGCGGGGTTTACTCGCGCGCGCCCCGTTACGACTATTTTCCGTTGGACGAGGATCATCCGACCTATGCCGAAGATCCCTACAGCCTGTCGAAGTGGATCCTCGAACAGCAGGGGGACGCGTTTGCCCGGCGCTACGAGAATATGAGCATTGCGAGCTTGCGCTTTCACGGCCTCGTCTCGAGCCGCGAGCAGATGAGCGAGGCCCGCCCCGAACTCGCGATTAAGCACCTGTGGGGCTACACCCTGCTTCCTTCCGCCGCGCGGGCGTGTCTGCTCGGCATCACCGCCAGCTTTCGCGGCCATCACACGCTTTACATCGTCGCGCCGGACACCAGCATTTCCACCCCAAGCAGCGACCTGCTGCAAGCGCACTACCCCGGAATACCGGTCCGCCGGCCATTGCCAGGCAATGTCAGCCTGTTCGATTCGAGCCGGGCCGAGCGCATTCTGGGTTGGAAGCACTAAATGGAACAACCACGACCCGAAGACCGCGTTGGATCGTACTCGCGCCCGAGTGACCTGCGCATCACCGACATGCGCACCGTGACGGTCGGCTGGGGCGGCTGGCGCTTCCCGCTCATCCGGATCGACACCAACCAGGGGCTGTATGGGATCGGCGAAGTGCGCGATGGGGCCAGCAAGACCTTCGCCCTCATGCTGAAGTCGCGGATCGTGGGCGAGAACCCATGCAATGTCGAGAAGATCTTCCGCAAGATCAAACAGTTTGGCGGGCATGCGCGCCAGGCTGGCGGCGTGTGCGCGGTCGAAATGGCGCTGATGGATCTGGCCGGCAAGGCCTATGGCGTGCCGGCCTATGTCCTCGCCGGCGGCAAACACCGGGATGCCATCCGAATGTATTGCGACACACCCAACGAGCCCACTGGCGAGGCCATGGGTCACAAACTCAAGGAGCGCATGGCGCGCGGCTTCACGATGCTCAAGATGGACGTGGGTATCAACGATTTGACCGGTGTGCCAGGCGCGCTCTCATCGCCGGGCGGAATGCTCGATACGCGCAGCGTCATGCACCCGTTCACCCACATCCGATTGACCGACAGGGGCATCGGGATTCTGACCGACTATGTCGCCGCCGTGCGCGACATCGCGGGTTATGGGATTCCGATCGCGGCCGATCATTTCGGACACATCGGGGTCGAGGATTGTCTGCGCCTCGGCCATGCGCTGGAGCGCTTCAACCTTGCCTGGCTCGAGGACATGCTGCCGTGGCAGTTGACCGAGCAGTGGGCGCGCCTGGGCCGCGAACTGCGCACGCCGTGTTGCACCGGCGAGGACATCTATCTGCACGACAGTTTCAAACCGCTGTTCGACGCGCGCGCCATCAGCGTGTGCCACCCCGATCTGGCGACCAGCGGCGGCATTCTGGAAACCAAGCGGATCGGCGATCTGGCCCAGGAATATGGCATCAGCATGGCCCTGCATATGGCCGGCACGCCGGTCAGCACGATGGCGGCGGTCCATTGCGCGGCGGCGACCGAGAATTTCATCGCGCTCGAGCATCACTTCGCCGATGTGCCGTTCTGGAGCGATCTGGTTGCGGGTGCGCCGGCGCCCATCATCCAGGACGGCTACATCGCCGTCCCGGACGCGCCTGGGCTCGGGATCGACCTGAACGAAGATGTGATTCGCGAGCACATCGTCGCGGGGGATCCGGGCTACTTTGAGCCCACGCCCGAATGGGACAACGAGCGCAGCTGGGATCGGCTGTGGTCGTGATATGCGTTGTAGGCGCAACCTGAAGGTTGCGCGTCCAAACAACGGTCTTGTGTCGCAGGCGGGATATGTAGGCGCAGCCTTCAGGCTGCGCGTCCGAACAACGGTCATATGTTGCAGGCGGGATATGTAGGCGCAGCCTAAAGGCTGCGCCTACATATCCCGCCTACATTCGCCCCGACACCACCAGCACAACAACAACAATCACCGCCTGAATCAACAACACCACCACGAACTGCCCCAAAAACGATGTCTTTGCCGTCTTGTGGCGGAAGAGCAGCATGCCGATGAGGGCGGCGGGCGTGCCGCCAGCCAAAGCCAGGCCGAGCAATACCCGCTCGGGGATGCGCGTGCGGGCGCTCCCGGCGATGAACTTGTCGTAGCCATACATCCCCAGTGTCACCGCATTTACAGCGATCAGCCACGCCCAAAGCGGATGCAGCGGCCCGCCCAGGGCGAGCAAGAATGCCAGGACGATAACCAGGCCAAAGGTAAGCAGCAATGTCCGCGTCACCGGCGCCATGCGCGGGCGCGAGCGGCGCGGGCGCGGGGTCGAAAACCAGCCGCCCATCCTCAGATCACGCCCTCAGCCCGTTCGTAGCGGGCCAGCCAGCCCGTCGCAAAGTTCGTGAAACGATGCTCGAAGATCGCCGCCCGGATGCCGGCCATGAGGTTGAGCAGGAAACGCAGGTTGTGGGCGCTCATCAAGGTCAGACCGAGCATCTCGCCGACCTGGAGCAGGTGCCGAATATAGGCCCGGCTGAACGACTTGCAGGTCGGGCAGTCGCATTCAGCGTCGAGGGGCGCGTCGTCTTCGGCGTACTTCGCGTTGGTGACGTTGATCCGCCCATCCCGGGTGAAGGCCGCCCCGTGGCGGGCCAGCCGGGTGGGCAAAACGCAGTCGAATAGATCGATCCCGCGGGCGACGCCGCGGATCAGATCGCGCGGATCGCCCACCCCCATCAAGTAACGCGGCCGCTCGCGCGGCAGGACGTCGTCCATCCACTCGAGCACCGGATACATCTCGGCCTTGGTCTCGCCCACAGCCAGCCCCCCAATCGCATAACCGGGGAAATCCAGCTCCATGATGATCCGGGCCGAGAACTCGCGCTGGTCGCGGAAGACCCCGCCCTGCACGATCCCAAACAGGGCCTGGTCAGCCCGCTTGTGTGCGTTTCGGCAGCGGCGAGCCCAGGCATGGGTGCGGACCAGCGACTCGGCCACATATTCGCGGTCGGTCGGGGGCGGGCACTCGTCGAAACACATGATGATGTCGGCCCCCAGGTTCTCCTGAACGGCGATCGATTTCTCGGGCGTGAAGCGATGCAGGCTGCCATCGATGTGGCTCTTGAAAGTCACCCCCTCGTCATCGATCTTGCGCATTTCGCTGAGCGAGAAAACCTGAAAACCACCGCTGTCGGTCAGCAGCGGGCCGGGCCAGCGCATGAACTCGTGCAATCCGCCCCGGCGGGCCACCAGCCCATCCCCCGGCCGCAGATACAGGTGATAGGTGTTGGACAGCACGATGCTCGCCCCCATCTCGGACAGCTCGCGCGGCTGGATGCCCTTGACTGTGGCCTGGGTGCCGACCGGCATGAATACTGGGGTTGGGACAATTCCGTGCGGGGTGTGAAACAGGCCGGCCCGGGCCCGGCCGTCCGCCGCCCGCAATTCGAATTCGAACATGCGGGATATCATAGTGGCTCCCAAGTCCCCCGATGGGATGTCATTTCGGCGGCGAAGCCCCCTGCTTCGCAGGGGGCTTCGCCGCCGAAGACATCGCTTCGGGGTTCCATACCGATGAACATCCTCCAAAAAGCCGCCCTGGCCGTGCGCGCCGCGCTGAGCGGGCCGGCCCGCCCCATGGCCCCGCGCTCGCGCGACGAGTCCTTGCTCGAGCGGCAACGCGAGCTTGCCCTGCGCCGCAAGGAGCTGGCCGAAGCCAGGGTCCGGCTCACGGAAGAACTGGCCCGCCTCGACACGCAGGCTGATCAGGCGGTCAAAGCCGGCAATGACGCGGCCGCCCGCGAGCGCCTGCGTCAGGCCAACCAGACCCGCGACGCGCTGGCCAGCAATGCCAGCATGCTCGAGACCCTGGTCCGGACCGAGCAGGAGATCAAGGCCCAGATGGAAGCTGTCGCGCGCGGGGCCGCGAAAACCCGCGAAGCGCTCGATCGAGCTGCGGCCGCGCCAGCCTCGGGGACTGGCGCACAGCCGGGTGCTGCCAAAGCGGGCCCTTCAACCAGCTCAGGGCCCCTCTCATCACCCAACCCTGGCCTGGCTGACGCGCCGCCCGCCCCGCCGATCGAAGACGAGGCCAGCCTGCGGGCGCGGATGGACCGCCTGCGCGGGCCGGGCTGACCCATGGCCGTCTACGATCTCATTCGCTTCGGCACACGGGTCCTGATGGGCGCGGTCGCCCGAGTCACGGTCGAGGGCGCCGAGCATCTTGCGCGCCCCGGCGGCTACATTCTGGCCTCGAACCATTTGAGCGCATGGGACCCGCCCTTCATCCTGTCGATCACCCCGCCCCGGCCCAAATTGACCGTGCTGGCGGCGGCCAAGTGGCAGAAGGTTGCGCCTTTGCGTTTGATCTTTGACGCCATGGACGCGATCTATCTGCGCCAGGGCGACGCAGACCGGGCAGCGCTCAAGGCCGCTCTTGCCCTGCTCAAGGCCGGCGGGACGATCGGAATGTCGCCCGAGGGCACCCGCAGCCGGACCGGCGCGCTGATCCGGGCGCGCTCGGGAGTGGCCTGGCTGGCCCTGCGCGCCAATACGCCGGTCGTGCCGGTGGCGATCTGGGGGGTGGAGAAGATCAACCGCGAGCTGCGCCGGCTGCGCCGGGCCGAGGTGCATGCCCGGGTCGGCCCGGCCATCCTCTTCGACCCCACGCTCAGCGCCGAAGCCGCCACCGAGCAGCTCATGCGTGCGATCGCGGCGATGCTGCCGGAGCAGTACCGCGGGGTCTACGCGCAGGCTTGATTATTCTGAAGCGCGACACCCGGCGGAGCCGGGTGTCGCGCTTCAGACAACCAGTA
>Ga0209477_1000186_pt1 | contig 36081 bp, 30 predicted proteins | sample KloWWTupernatant_FD_187180 | JGI IMG/M metagenome (GOLD analysis project Ga0209477, IMG submission 187180) | Active sludge microbial communities from Klosterneuburg, Austria, studying microevolution and ecology of nitrifiers - Klosterneuburg... | ecosystem: Engineered > WWTP > Aerobic digester >...
CAGGTATGCCATCACCATCAAAATCGCCCATTGCGCCAGCAGTACCGAACCTGGCTTGGCCTAACAGATCAGTAGAACAACTACTAATTTCAGCACCACTAATCCCATTAACAGCAACACTGCCATTTAATTGGGATAATTCTACGGGATTTGTAACATTTATATTAGGGCTTCCGACAACAACATAAGCTGCACCAGCCCCGCCATTTGCCTCAGGTGCGCCAATTAAAATCGTGCTGCAAATCCCCGGCGTTATGGGTGTTATATCAACAAAAGATCCGGTATAATCGTTACCTAAATTACCATTAAATACCAGTCCCTTACTAGTATCATTGAGTAGAACACTCACATTAAAGGTTGCATTAAAAGCACCTCCGTAAACAACATAAACTCTACCAGGATTAGATCCATCAGAGCGCTTGGCTAGAGGGGCTGCAATAACTATGTCACCTCTGCTATCACAATTAAAATCTCCACCTCCCACAATAGCAGACCCAAACTGATCACTGCCATCAGAAGCTTCACCAAAGATTTTGACGCCACTAACAGCATTTAAATTACGTAAATTTATTGGTGACGAAAAAGTCGGCGCACCAAAAACTACAGTCACCAAACCAACAGACGAACCTGGAGTTGAACCGAATGCAAAATCACCGAGGCCATCACCATTCACATCGCCTATGCTTGCAACAGGCCCACTCTGTCCGTTGAGTATCCCGCCATTAAACCTAACACCAAAAGGTTCACTAAACTCTGAAGGTTGTATAGGCATAAAGCTTGCAGCCGTTCTTAATGGCACAAAAAAAGTGAAAAGAGTCGTGAGTGCTCTAAACATTGGAAACTCCTTTTATTAGTTTACAGAAGTAGGTGATTCTAAAGATGTTGTGGAGGCCGCAGAAGCTGAAGAGGCCTTAGATTGTTGTTCTTTGTACTGCTGTACAAAATCGATAGGCTGCAAATGAACCATTCCGAATCCGCCTTGATTGACTAAATGGCTAACCTCAGCGCAAGCATACGGATAAAGCTGATTCATGCAAAAACCATTGAGTATAAATTTTTCGTTTTCGGGCGTAAAACCGGTCAAAGCATAACGACCTGCTTGTTGAAGTTGTACTTGCCAGAGCAATGCGCCATTGTGTTTAGCGGTAACCTGTAGCGTTAAAACGACTTCATGCGTATTGTCTGTCGGGGATTGAGGGTAAACATTTGCATGAATCTGTAAATCAATAACGGGTTGCGCTACCGTAATTTCGGGCACTGTAACGTTTGCTGCTTCAAATGAACTACTTTTAGTATAAATGCGGTGAACTTTTAGTTCCGCAGCGAGATTTGGTTTTGCAGATGCTTGATTCTCCATACTGCCTCCTTGGCCTTAAGCTTTAAGTTAATCAGTTAACCTCTGCATTCTTTCAATGCACATAGATTGACGCAACCATATACCTATTTATTTTTCTTTGCAACCCACTTTTTCAAAAAAATCAGTAAAAGTAGAAAATTAAAAATATGCCTAATAATAAGCGATATATCACAAAAGGTAATAGGCCAACGCTATTAATGAGTTTGATAAAATAATGAATACAAAAATAGCCACTGATCCCCGATAAACATAACCCTGATCCTAAGGCTATCCAATTGACAGCAACAGGACTTTTAATCAGCGTAATCGTTTCCAATCCGCCGGCTAAAATAATCACGGGAATCGACAATAAAAAAGAAAAGCGGGCTGCCGCTTCTCGCGTTAACCCTGCAAATAATCCTGCAGTAAGGGTAATACCCGAACGCGACGTGCCTGGAATTAACGAAAGCGCTTGTGCACCCCCAATCAGGAAAACATCACGCCAATTTAGCATGCTCAGCGAACGCTGTTGTTTTCCGATTTTATCAGCAAGCCACAAGATTAATCCAAATCCAATGGTCGTGCAGGCTATCACCATTGGTGAGCGAAGTGTTGTTTCTACGTGTTTTTTTAATAATAACCCGACTAATCCCACAGGAATTGTTGCAAAGCCGATAGACCAAAAAATCTTTGCTTGTAGCGTTAAAGCCCGACCCGAACAGGATTGTACAAAATCAATCAGCATACAAACCAAATCTCGCCTAAAGTATGCGATAACTGCAAGCAGTGTTCCCAAATGCACAGCAATATCAAAGGCAAGACCTTGATCAGGCCATCCGAATAGTGTTGGCATTAAAATAAGATGCGCCGAACTTGAGACCGGCAAAAATTCTGTTAAGCCTTGTACTAACGACAATACGATCACCTGATACCATTCTAACATTTAATTTCTCACTTTTAATTTTTAACCAAACCCAAGTTTAATACGCCAAGACTGCTTTGTTGCTGTGCCTCTCGGCGAAAAAACATGCCTTGTACACGACCTGACACAAAACAATGCACGCAAATTTTCGCCATATCAAATACCCTTGTGCTAATATCACACTGATGCCAATTTCCGGGAGAAAAAATGCAACCTTACATTCTCGTCGTGTATTATAGCCGCTACGGTGCCACAAAAAACATGGCCAATTTAATCGCACGTGGCATACACAGTGTCTCCGGCATTGAGGCAAAATTAAGAACAGTACCGCCAGTTTCTGCAACCTCCGAGGCCACAACATCAGCAGTGCCAGCCGATGGGGACCCTTACGTAACCCTAGAAGATCTAAAAAACTGTGCAGGTTTAGCGATGGGTAGCCCTACCCGGTTCGGTAATATGGCAGCACCACTGAAGTATTTTATTGATAGCACAAGCAGCTTGTGGTTATCGGGTGATTTATCTGGCAAACCTGCATCTGTATTTAGTTCTTCAGCCAGTATCCACGGGGGACAAGAAACGACCCTGATCAGCATGATGCTACCTTTAATGCACCATGGCGCCATTATTGTGGGCATACCCTATACAGAAAGCACTTTAATCACGACAACGACCGGCGGAACACCTTATGGCCCTACACATGTTGCCGGTGCTGATAGCAAATTACCTATTTCAGAAGATGAAAAAACACTCTGTTTGGCTTTAGGTAAACGCTTAGCAAGTATTACGTTGAAATTATCAAAGATCTAAAACATGTTTAACAAATGGAATGGTTAAACGATGTTGCTCTACCAATGAAGCACGATCAAGCTTTTCTAAAATAGACTGTAATTCGCTCATGTCGCGCGAACAATGGCTTAATAAAAATTGACCGACCGTTTTATTTAACTTTAAACCTCGAAGTTGAGCGCGTAATTGCAATACAACCACTTTTTGTTCATCCGTTAAGCGGTGTAATTGATACGTGACTCCCCAATTTAAACGAGACTTTAAATCAGGCAACGAAAGGGGTAAATATTTTGGCGCAACATCGGCTGCGATCAACAAGCGCCCTTTTTTCGTCTGAATTCGGTTAAATAAATGAAAGAGTGCCTCTTCCCAAAGTGACAGATTTGCAATGTGATCGATGTCATCAATACAAACTAAGGGTAAATCTTCTACTCCTTGCAGTGCGCTTAAAGACAACTGATTTTGATCACGCAATGAAATATAAAAAGCAGCGATCCCTTTCTCTGAAGCAGCATGACACGCGGCTTGCAATAAATGTGTCCGCCCAACACCCGCTTGACCCCATATATAGAGAAATGGCTCACCCATGCCTTGCGATAATTCTGAGATAGCCTTAAGTGCTTCTACGTTATCCCCAGGATAAAAATTTTGCAACGTTGCATCATCACGCCATTGAATATTTAAAGGGAGTTGTTCAATCACGCGATTATAAAACCCCTGCTACTTCATAAACCATTGAATCTTCTTCTGTTGTTGATTCGGCAGCAGCGGGTGTTTTCGTTAAGATCTGTCCATCTGCAATGGCATTAATAAGCATCGCTTTGCTTTGGGTTGTGACTAATTCAAATAGGGTCTTATCTGGCATGATTTGAGCCACTTCCGCTTCCGAAACTCCCGGTAATTCTCGAAGATATTTTAATATTTTACTATATTGCTGTACATCTAAATTACCCGAGACCGTTAAGATTAAATGGTTGATAACCGGTCTTTCTATTTGATCTGCAGACACCAGAACCTTATCGCCTTTTAACTTAAGCGCCAACGTATCTGCAACTTGATCCAATACAACATTTAATTTAGCACCTGAATTATCCCAATCGGCTTTTTCGCCCTTGTTGATAAAACGCCAATGCGTTTGCCAAATTCCGTTTGTCTCTGCTAATCGTCCGGATAAAATCACATCGGGATTATATCGTTTAGCGGCTTCTTCTAAAGCCGCAGTTCCTTCTCCCACCAGATCTTGTTCCGAAACTAAAGCAGTATCAGTGAGATCCATCAACGCAAAAACAGCGGGAATTCCACGTTGATTTAAGATTTTTTCCATGTTGGATGCAATCAAAGGATCTCTATCTGCACCACTCAACCACACTAATGTTAGAGGACGATTTTTATTCCAAGGAGATTGTTTAACTGAATTTAAAAGCGCATTCACACGGTTTTCATTAAAAATAACCTTAATCGTTTTTTCAAGCGCAGAACGTTGATGATATGAAAATTGTTTAATGTAACCATCGACATTCGTCAATGCATTTGTGACCTCAGGTGTGTTTAAAAATTGACTAGATCCCGATATGCGCACTAATGCCGTTTTAAGAGCCTCTTTCAACAATTTTTTTTGATCAAATTTTTCGGTTTGATTTTGTGTCGATAACTCTACCTGATATAACTGCACTTCGACCGCATAAAGTCCAGTTGAAAAACTCAAGAAGAAAAAAAATAAGAGCGACAGTTTTTTTATTCCGCTATTCATAATGCGCATTCCTCACAACCCAAACAATCCAAAAAGTCTAAGAATCCCTATTTGCATCCATTGCAACGGCGGATTAAGGATCATCGATAAAATATTTGTAAAAATCAAAGCAACCAAAATCATCAACCCATAAGGCTCTATCAGATCGTAAGATCTCGACAAACGCGGCGGTAAAAGACTTGAAACAACACGACTACCATCCAACGGTGGAATAGGCAGCAAATTTAAAATCATCAACATTAGATTAATGGAAATACCCGCGTTACCCATATAGGCCAAAAACAGCGCAGAGGAAAATCCTTGTTGAAAAAGCATAACGCCCATTTTTGCAATAAACGCCCATAAAAGCGCCATCAGCAAATTTGAGAGAGGCCCAGCGACGGCTACCAGTGCGGCATCCTGTCTGGGTTTTCGTAAATTTCGCCAGCTTACGGGAACAGGTTTTGCCCAACCAAAAACAAAACCACCCAAAACCAAGCATGAAATCGGTACAATAACCGTACCAACGATATCAATATGTTTAAGGGGATTCAGAGTAAGACGCCCCATCATCAATGCGGTGCTATCTCCTCGCAGATTTGCAACCCATCCATGTGCAACTTCATGAACTGTTACCGCGAATAAAACCGGTAATACCCAAACCATCACTTCCTGTACGACCGTTAAGTACGCCATTTTGTATTGATATCCATTTGTACTCGCTATTCTGAGGCTAAGACGGCTTCCGGTTTAGCATCCATTAAGGATTGTGCGTTTTCTAATAACGTCTTTAATTCTCCTTTTTGATGCAATTCAGAAACAATATCACATCCGCCTATTAATTCACCCTGAATATAAAGCTGCGGAAAGGTTGGCCATTTTGCATAAGAAGGCAATATTGCGCGAATCTCAGGGTTTTCTAAAATATTGACATACGCATATTTTGTCTTTAATGCATCCAAAATCTGTATAACACGCCCAGAAAAACCACACATGGGAAAATCAGGACTCCCCTTCATATAGAGCAATATTGTGTTGTTGTCAATTTGTCGTTTAATCCTGTCTAGGGTCTCTACATCGCTCATTTTACACCTCAGATTCTTTAAATTCAGGTTAGTCACTCAGAATTCTACAGGCTCGAAGCCAAAAAGCCAAGGGGACCTGCTCTCTTGGCTTTTTGGCTTCAGTGCTGATACACTTTTAATTCATTCTTAATAAGGAGAGATGGCCATGGCCATAGAATTACCCCCTTTACCTTACGCCTTAAATGCACTAGAACCCTATATTTCACGAGAGACTCTGGAATACCATTATGGCAAACACCATCAAACTTACGTAACAAATTTAAACAACTTACTTCCTGGAAGTGGCTTTGAAAATCACACACTTGAAGAGATTATTAAAACCTCTTCCGGCGCCATCTTTAATAACGCTGCTCAGGTCTGGAATCACACCTTTTATTGGCATTGCTTAACGCCCAACGGCGGTAATGAACCCTCAGGCGAACTTGCAACCCAAATCCAAAAAGCATTTGGATCTTTTAGCGCTTTTCAAGAACAGTTCACCAAAACAGCCATTGCGACTTTTGGCTCGGGCTGGGCATGGCTTGTCTGTACACCCGAAGGTAAATTAGAAATCATTAGCACCTCCAATGCGGGTACACCCCTAACAGACAATAAAAAAGTGCTGCTCACTTGCGATGTCTGGGAACACGCCTATTATATTGATTATCGAAATGCGCGTGCAAAATATGTAGAATCTTTCTGGAAATGTGTTAATTGGGCATTTGTCGCTAAGAATTTTTCAAGCGAATAGCTGAACAGCTATTATTTAAGGGGTCCGCATGTCACATTTAATGGATGTTTATAAACGTCTTCCCGTTACCTTTGAGCGCGGCGAAGGCGTTTGGTTATGGGATACCAACGGCAATAAATATCTGGATGCCTTAAGTGGCATTGCGGTCTCTGCACTTGGACATGGCAATCCAGTCCTAGTCAATGCCATTCAAACACAAGCAGCAAAACTCATTCATACCTCAAACCTTTACCAAATTGCAAACCAAGAAAAATTAGCAGACGTTTTATGCAGACTGACTGGGCTATCGCAAGCGTTTTTTTGCAATTCCGGTGCGGAAGCGTTAGAAACAGCCTTAAAATTAGCACGATTGTTTGGTCATGAAAAAGGAATCGATTTTCCGCATATTGTTGTGATGCGTGGCGCTTTTCATGGCCGCACGCTCGCAACCATTTCTGCCGGGGATAGCAAAAAAGCGCAAACTGGATTTGAACCTCTGCTGGCCGGATTTATTCGGATCCCTTATAACGATATTCCTGCATTAGAAAATCTCGTAAATACCCACGATAATATTGCGGCTGTGCTTGTAGAACCTGTACAGGGTGAGAGTGGGATTCAGGTCCCCGATGAAAATTATTTGACTGAAATCCGTAAAATTTGCACGCGTCAAAATTGGCTTATGATACTGGATGAAGTGCAAACCGGCTTAGGGCGAACAGGTACTTTATTTGCTTATCAGGCGCATCATTTTTTACCCGATGTTTTAACGCTTGCAAAAGCTTTGGGTAACGGGATGCCCATTGGTGCTTGTCTCGCACAAGAACAGATTGCAAGTTTGTTTAAACCCGGCAGCCACGGTTCCACTTTCGGTGGAAATCCCCTATCAACGGCAGCAGCTCTAGCAACACTCAAAGAAATAGAAACACATAAGCTTTGGGAAAATGCAAAACGTCAAGGCCAGCGATTATTAGAAGGCTTAAAGGAAAAACTCGGCAAACATCCATGCGTAAAAGCTATCCGTGGCAAAGGTCTTATGATTGGCATTGAGCTCGATAGACCTTGTCGCGATATCTTATTACTTGCTTTAAAAAAGCGAATTCTTTTTACCGTCTCAAATGAAACCGTCATTCGCTTACTGCCACCCTTAATTATTAATGATGAACAGGTTGATCAAATAATAACGCTTATTCCGGAATTAATAGATGCGTTTACGCACTAAGAAACATTTTAAAAGTCTGTCAAGAAGAGATCAAAATGTCTCTTTTGTTTGAGCCATCTTATCGAGTATTTGAAAAAGTTGCTCGGGGATATCCTGCAACGGCGTTACAAAGTCTGCCGCTTTAAGCTCAACAGCCGCGCCCGGCATACCCCAAACAATACTGGTTTCCTCGTCCTGTGCAATAACAATTCCACCGGCATCATGAATTTCTTTTGCACCATTTGCACCATCTCTACCCATCCCGGTTAATAAAACCCCAATACCTCGCGAACCCGCACTTTCAGCAACGGAATGGAACAAGGCATCTACAGACGGTCTATGACCGCTAATCGGAGGCGTATTTTCCAAGGTACAGTAAAAATAGTCTTCACGCGATTTAACAACTAAATGATAATCGCTGGGTGCAATATAAACACAGCCGGACATAATCGCATCACCCTCTTTTGCTTCAATAACCTTTAATCTACAAAGTTTATTAATTCTATTTGCAAATGGTGTAACAAAATCTTGCCGAATATGTTGTGTTAAAACGATCCCCGGAAAAGTTTTGGGTAACTGTCTAAAAATACTTTCAATTGCTTCGATACCACCCGTCGAACTACCTATTGCAATAAGGTGTTTTTTTAAAAAATCAGATTCATAAATGGCGTTTTCCAAATATGATTTAGTGTTTTCTGAATAATTTTTGACAGAAACTTTAGCTTTAGCTGCATTTTTTATCATCTGAATTATTTTTTTTGCATACGCTTGAATATTACCCAGTTCATCTGTAGAAGGTTTTGATGAATAGTCAACAGCGCCTAATGCCAATGCTTCTAATGCAATGCTGCTACCCTGCTCAGTCAATGAAGATATCATGACAACCGGTAGCGGATGGAGGCGCATGAGATTTTTTAAAAAAGTAATGCCATCCATTCCAGGCATCATAACGTCTAGAGTTAGAACATGTGGACAAACTTTTTTTATTAAATCTCGTGCTATATAAGGATCGGATGCTTTTCCGACAATTAAAATATCGGGATCAGCCGATAAAATTTTTTCCAGTAAATCCCGCATAAATTTAGAGTCATCAACAATTAAAACTCTAATTTTTTTTTCTAAATCTTCCATACTTTAACGAACCTTCTTGTACATTGTTTTTCCAAGACAAATATAGCGGCTCGAAAACAAGTTTAAGCTTTCTGAATGACCTAAAACAAGAAAACCACCCGGCTCTAATAATTTATCAAAATGTCTAAATAATTGATTAGTCACTTCTGGTTTCAAATAAATAGTGACATTTCTACAAAAAATGACATCAAATAGATTTTTCATAGGCCACGACTCTAATAAATTCAGCTTTCTAAAAGCAATAATTTCTCTGACAACATTGTTTATTTGTATTTTCTTAATATTATTGTCTTCAATAACATGAAAACTTTTTACATGATCACTTAGTTTTTCAGCATAACTTTGATTATAAATGCCTTCTCGTGCCATTTCTAATGCATTTGTGTTAATATCAGTTGCCAAAATTTTGATATCATACTCATAAATATTTCCGATGGTTTCAAATACAGTCATCGCTATTGAATAAGGCTCTTCTCCCGTAGAACACCCCGCAGACCATAATCGAATTTTTCGTTTTGACGCCATTAACATTGGTAAAATATGATTTGACATATATTCAAAATGGTGTTTTTCCCTAAAGAAATCTGTTGAAATATTTGTAACCAAGTTAATTAAACATGTCATTTCTTGCTCATTATTTTTTATAAATTTATAGTAAGACTTAAAGTCTGATATATCCAATTCTTTAAATCTTTTAATCAATAAATTTTCAATAAAATCTCTTCTTTTAAAATTTAAATTAATGCCTATTGCAGATTCAATCAGTTCTTTTAATGTCTGATATTCTTCATCTGTTATCAACTGCCAAAAAAGATCTCGCATTAGAATTCGGTCCATTCATCTGACTTGGGAGGAGCGGTTCTAATTTTTCTTCTTTCTTCGCCGTTCGGAGATAGCGCGCTGCGTTTTCTTTTTTCTATCTTTAAATAGTTTTTCTTTATCGGCTCTTGTTGAGACAAAGCCTCTTGAGATAAAGGCGAAACTTTAAAAACATTGACTAAATTATCCATATGCTGGGTTTGCTGCTCGAGTGACTCAGAAGCTCTAGCGGCTTCTTCAACCAATGCGCTATTCTGCTGAGTCACCAAATCAATTTGGTTAATGGCAATATATATTTGTTCCATTCCGCTACTTTGCTCTATAGAAGCATTCGCTATTTTAGACATAATATCTGTTACATTACTCACAGCGGTTACAACTTCGGTCATTGTTTGACCTGCTTCATCTACCAATTTTGCACCACGTGTAATACGTTCCACCGTTGTATTAATTAAAGTCTTAATATCTTTTGCAGAATCCGATGATCGCAAAGCCAAATTACGGATTTCAGTCGCAACCACTGCGAACCCACGACCTTGCTCTCCGGCTCTTGCCGCTTCAACTGCCGCGTTTAATGCTAAAATATTTGTTTGAAAGGCGATATTATCAATAACGCTGCTAATTTCAGAGACTTCATGAATGCTTTCGCTAATACTGCTCATCATGGCAACAACCTGATTAACAGCGGATCCACCTTTAAGTGCCACAATGGAAGCAGATTTAGAGAGATCATTGACACCTTTTGCATTTTCAGTATTTTGCTTTACTGTATTTGTAATTTTTTCCATACTGGCAGAAGTTTCTTCCAAAGCAGCTGCTTGTTGATCAGTACGTTTAGCAAGATCATTATTACCCAAGACAATTTCTTTAACAGCATGGCTAATTGCAGCTGTTGCTGCTTTAATATCTTTTAATAATTTTTCAAGATTTTCTACCGTATGATTCATATAAGTTTTTAATTCCTCAAAGGATCCTTCATACCCATGAGTCATTTTCTTTGTTAAATTTCCCTTTGACACAAAATCCAAAACTGAGCTAACGTCTACAATAACATCATTAAAAACGCTGCTCATTTGATTAACATCATCAAATAAATCTTTATAAAACCCTTCTTTTTCTGTCAGATCTATTCTATTACTCAGCCTTCCACTTTTTGCATCGGTTACAACTTGATGCAAACTTTGAACAACATGCAACAACATTTCTCGCATTTCATTAAAACTTGCGGCTATTTGCGATAATTCATCATGTGTTTCTAACTCAAACTTTTCATCAAGAGACCCTTTAGAAATCTTCTTAGCCCCCATAACCAAAAGATGAATACTTCTCATAACTGATAAATAAATACCTGTAAACAAATAAATAAAAACGAATAATACAACAAGAACTATTGTTATTTCTATGTAAAATGCTTTTTCTAGATTCTTGATACGGACATCAAGCAAGCTTGCAAGTGTTTCTCCAATTTTTTTATGATACTCATACGTTTTGTTTAATAAATTTACATATTGATTCCTAAATTCCTGAGGTACTGTATTAAGTTTTCCATTTAAGATAGTCTGTTCTAACGCAGCTGCTGCTAAACTTGCTTGCGTTATAAGTTCATTTTTTATCGGCTCAATCACGTTTTCTAATGATGCATTGTTTGCAAGTACCCTTTCTTGATTTTGTTCTATTGTAGGCAAATTATACTCTTGCATTAAAACCTTAATCCCATATAATCTATTTTGTTCTTCTGGCGTGAGCACATGGTCCGTAAGAAAGCTTGCGCTTAGATCTAGAATTGATGCTTCATTTAAACTTAAGGCAGGCAATTGTGTGCAATACGAATCCGAAAGATAAAACGTATCCATTCTGTCATCAAAAGCAAGATTTGAAGCATCACAAATACTCACAACCAAGTTAGAGATATCATTTACTATTCCAAGCTCGTCAGAAATATTCTCAATTTTTCTTTTAATAACTGCCACCTTATTTTTTATGGGTTCTGTCTGTTTTGGGTCAACAAAATTTTCATCTAGTTTTTTTAAATTATCTACCACTAAAGCTATAGAACGCAGCGCTTCAGCTTGTTTATCTAACAACGCCACTTTATTTGCAGCATTGTCTGGCGCAACGGTATGCTCTAAATGTCGATACTGCTGCAGTATTTGAAAGGTTTTTATAAGCTGAACATTAAAAGTAACACCAAACAGCTCCACCTGAGATTTTCTTATTTTACGGTAAGCTTCATACGCAATCTGAGAAGATAATACAGAAACAATCAGCACTACAATTGTGCCCAATAAAACCAGTTTTTGAGGATACCGCAAACGATTAATTAAGCCAACTGCGGGTTTAAAAATTTTATTCATGAAACACTCCAGCTTTGTTCCGGAAAAGACACAAAGCATTCTGTTGCCAGCAATGCAATCTTTTTTCCTTTGACATCTAAAACACCTTGAACACATGATTTAATTTTTATATTTTCTATTTTCGACTGAGATTCAATATCGTCATATCGCACGGTATTCATTTCTGTTATCGAATCTACTGTTACACCGATGTATCTATTTCCTTCTTTATTTTTTACTTGAAGAATAATGATAACATTATTAAAATTATGCTCTTGTGTATTCAGCTCAAACGAAACCCTAGGATCAACAACAGGAATTATTTTGCCCCTTAAATTTATAATACCTCTAATAAAATCGGGGGAAAATGGAAGCCTGGCATATTTCTGCCATACACACACCTCTTTTACATCTTTCATAATGAAAGCATATTCTATATTTTCGAGAAGAAAACATAAATACTCTTCACTAACCTGATCTGTATCTTCTTTATTCAGTGCTCCTGTAGTGCCTACTGTTTTAACAGGAACAGAAGATGACTCGGCGATTTTACTGGCTATCGACATATAATCAGATGCCAGCTTTTCAATTTCTTTAACATCTAAAATAAGTGCTAATTCTCCACTTCCTAAAACAGTTGCACCTAAAATACCTGGCACTTTATTATAATTTTCTTCAATGCTTTTAACGACAATTTGCTGTTGAAACAAAAGCTCATCGCAAGACAAACAAAAAACCGTTAACCCAGTTTTTACTTTAATTAAAAGTTTCCGAACACCCTCTCGTTTCTTTTTTCTTGAAAATAATATACTGTCAAGATGGATTAATTTAAACTTTTCTTCTCGCAATGTATAATATTCCGTCTTATCCGAAGATAATGTAACTTGACTTTCATCTAATTGACGCATTTCAACTATCATATCTAAGGGTATTGCATAAAATCCAGCCTCTACCTTAATTAATTGACAATCCATAATGGCTAATGTTAAGGGAAGCCGCAATCTAAATGTAGCACCCACATTTTTAACAGAAATAACTTCCACTTTTCCACCCAAGTCATGTATATTTTTCATAACGACATCAAGACCAACGCCGCGCCCAGAGATATCGGTAACTGCTTCGGCTGTTGAAAACCCAGGTTGAAATATGAGCTGATAACATTCTGCTTCTGTTAATATTTTTTCTTTTGAAATAAGTCCTTTCTTAATGGCAACGGCTCTAATTTTTTCTGCATGAAGACCCGCGCCATCATCTTTTATATCAATAATAATATTATTTCCAGATTGATAGCTGCTTAATTCAATACTACCCTTTTTCTTTTTTTTGTTTTTTTCTCTCTCTACCGGCGATTCTATGCCATGATCAATTGCATTTCTAATTAAATGCATTAAGGGATCGGTAATTTTTTCTACCATTGTTTTATCAATTTCTGTTTGCTCGCCACTGATCTTAAACTCTATCTCTTTTTCTAATTGTTTAGACAACTCTAAAACCATCCGTGGAAAACGATTAATTGCAAACGCGATTGGAACCATGCGCATCCGCAATATCGTTTCTTGCAACCGCCTTGAGTGTTGTTCTAAATTCTCCAAATTATCGCTAAATTTTCTGAGTATTTTTGAGCCCAACTCTTTCGTTATTTGTTTTAAAACAGATTCAGTTAAAACAAGCTCTTCTGCAGTATTCATTAAGGAATCAATTTTTTCAGTTGCGACACGAATAGAGGTAATCGCTGGTGCTAAACTGATTTCTTCTTCTGCCGGTTTCTCTAGCATATCAGGCGCCAACAGATCTAGTTTTATTTCAGATCCTTCTGTACCCCATGCCAGAATCTCTTGAATATCTTTTTCTGGAACATCTCCCAGTAATTTTAATGTCCATGACAGATAACATTCTGTCGGTATAAATTCAGAAAACTCTGGACATCGACTGTAATCACAACTTATTTCTAAATTACCTAATGATTTAAGTGTGCCAAAAATATTTTCGGGATGATTACCTCTTTCCAATGTATCCGCTTTTGGTACAAAACTAATAACCCAACCCTGGGTTTCTGTACTTGTTTTTTCTGTTTTCGAAAGATCACTGTTATTTTTATTTGCTTCAATTAATGCGGTTATCAATCTCTTTGCACATTCACCTTCTGTCTTGCCACTTTTTCTAATTTCCAACAACATACTTCTCAAACAATCACTTGATTTTAACAACAAGTCTAAATGCTGTTTTTTCATTTCAACCGTTTTTTTTCTAATGTTTTCTAAAAGATTTTCTAATGTTTTCGCAAGTTCATTAATAGCTGAAAATTTAAATATTGTACTATTTCCCTTAATAGTATGTACGGATCTAAACATTTGATTAACATCTTCTGCGTGGATGTTTTTTAAATCTAATTTTGATAATGCCACTTCCATTTCTTCAACATTTTCTAAACTCTCTTCTATAAAAGTGGGCAAGAGTTCATTGAAATCGATTGACATAGCTCAATCACTCCCTGTACGCTTGAATGCGAAAACGTCAGTCACACCCAATAATTCCGATAGTTCCATTATTTGTGAGGCGGGATTTTTCCAATAATAGGCTATATTTATTTTTGAAGCGGCTAAAATAAAATTTAGAAACAGCTGTATTCCAGCAACGTCTATTTTTGAAATCTCACTTGCCTCTAAGCATATTGTTTTTTTTATTTGCAATGCCTGCAAGAAGATCTCTTTTTGACCCACAACAGAAGAGAGGTCCACCTCTGACCCACAATGAATGATAGTTTCGCTGCTTGTTTCTTCGATACGCATATCCAGAGTATCGACACAATGCGATCAGATCTAGACCCCTTAGCAAAAAGCGCGTAGCGCTTACACTAACCGCCCATGGCAAGCCTTATATTTTTTACCAGAACCACAAGGACAGGCATCGTTACGACCTATTTTGGCATCCTGACGCGTATAAGGCTGCACACGACCCTCTTCAGCTGTATTTACAGCGGGAACAGGGTCTGTGACTAATGACGCATCTGCATGCGTAAACTGCAGATTTTGAGGTTCATGCTCGCGGCGTTGCTGATCAATCGCATTGATATCCGACTCTGAGCGAAATTCTACCCGCATCAACAACCCAATGGTCTCCCGCTTAATACTCTCGAGCATATCCGTAAACAGCGCAAAGGCCTCTCGTTTATATTCTTGCTTAGGATCTTTTTGTGCATAACCCCGAAGATGAATACTTTGTCGCATATAATCCATCGCGGCTAAATGTTCTCGCCACTGTGTATCCAATACACTTAACATCACGCTTTTTTCGAGGTGCCGCATGGCCTCGGACCCAACCTGCGCTTCTTTGGCATCGTATACTGTTATAAATTCCAACAAAATGCGTTCTTTTAAAAGCGCTTCATGCAAATTTCGATCCGCTTCTAACCAGCCAGAAATGCCTAATTTTAATCCAAAATCTCGCTCCAAGGTCTGTTCTAGACCCGAGATATCCCATTGTTCCTCAAAACTTTCAGGCGGAATATATTCTAAGACAACCGCATTAACGACATCTTCACGAATGGCCACAACGATCTCTTTAACATCTAAGACTTCTAATAAATCATTGCGTTGATGATAGATAACCTTGCGTTGATCATTTGCAACATCATCAAATTCTAACAATTGCTTACGAACATCAAAATTGTGTCCTTCAACTTTACGTTGCGCATTTTCTACCGCACGAGATACCCACGGATGCGTTAAGACTTCTCCATCTTTCAACCCTAATTTGCTTAACAAGCCCGACACATTATCTGAAATAAAAATACGCATTAAGTTATCTTTCAGCGATAAGTAAAAGCGCGTTGATCCCGGATCACCTTGTCGTGCAGAGCGACCTCTTAATTGATTATCAATGCGTCTAGATTCATGCCTTTCAGTGCCAATAATATGCAATCCACCCGCTTTAATAACATCATCATGCCGAATTTGCCATGCTTGCTTTTCGTCGGCACTTGCATCTGCTGCTAATTTTCCCCCTAAAACAATATCCGTACCGCGACCAGCCATATTGGTTGCAATGGTAACTGTTCCTGGACGACCCGCTTCTGTAATAATTTCGGCTTCTCTTTCGTGTTGCTTCGCATTTAAAACTTGATGTACAATATTTTTTTGTTTTAAAAGTCCCGACAAATATTCTGAAGTTTCAATAGAAATCGTACCTACCAATACCGGTTGTTTTCGAACAACACAAGACGCAATATCTTCTATAATGGCCTCAAACTTTTCTTTTTGGGTTAAATAAATAAAATCGCCCATATCTTTTCGTTGAATGGACCTATTGGTTGGTATAACAACCACTTCTAAGCCATAAATTTGCTGAAATTCATAGGCTTCTGTATCGGCGGTACCGGTCATACCTGCCAGCTTTTGATATAACCTAAAATAATTCTGAAAAGTAATAGAGGCGAGTGTCTGATTTTCACTTTCTATTTTAACGCGCTCTTTAGCCTCAACAGCTTGATGGATCCCTTCTGACCATCTTCGTCCTGGCATCACGCGACCCGTGTGTTCATCAACAATAATAACCTGATCGTCACGTACAATATAATCAACATCACGCTTGAATAAAGCATGCGCTTTTAAACCCGCATACAGATGATGGATAACTGTAATATTAGCAGCATCGTATAAACTCTCGCCCGCTTTCAAGAGCCCTTCTTTTAGCAACAACTTTTCGACTTTGACATGACCGTCTTCTGTTAAAAAAGCCTGCCGACTCTTTTCGTCCACACTATAATCGCCAGTCCCATCTTTTTCTTTTTGTCTATCAAGCATAGGAATAAGTCGATCGATATGCTCATATAATTCCGAACTCTCTTGATCGGCACCCGAAATAATTAAAGGTGTTCGCGCCTCATCAATTAAAATGGAGTCTACTTCGTCAACGACTGCATAATGTGTTCCGCGTTGTACACGCTCTGATGATGCAAACACCATATTGTCGCGTAAATAATCAAATCCAAATTCATTATTTGTGCCATACGTAATGTCGGCAGCATACGCTGCTTGTCTCTGTTCTCGATTTAAACCATGAATGATAACACCAACGCTCAATCCCAAAAATTCATAAATGGGCTGATTCCATTCCGCATCACGTTTTGCAAGATAATCATTCGCTGTCACTAAATGCGTTCCCTTACCCACTAAGGCATTAAGGTACAAAGGCAAGGTCGCCACCAAGGTTTTTCCTTCTCCCGTTCGCATTTCGGCAATTTTTCCTTCGTGCAATACAATACCACCGACTAACTGAACATCAAAATGCCGCATTTTAAGTGTTCTTTTGGAGGCTTCACGAACCACCGCAAAGGCCTCTGGTAATATCTGTTCTAGTGAAACACCTGCTTGAATTCTGTCTTTAAATTCAGTTGTTTTGTCGCGCAACTCAGAATCTGATAATGCTATCATACGAGGCTCGAGAGCATTGATACTCTCAACCACTCTACGGTAGCGTTTGAGCAGTCTTTCATTCCGACTGCCGAAGGTTTTTCTAACAAGCTTAGTAATAAACATGGTGATTTTTGCCTATTTAATTTAAAATTACCCTATGGAACCTCAAAAACATTCACAAAAACATTCAATGGTCGAAATTTTAATAATTTCTCCCATTTTAAGCCAAATTGTCAATAAAGTAGAGCAATTAGCCAAATTAAACCGTATTGTACACCAAAAATGCAATCCAGAACTGCGAAAACACTGTAGAGTTGCTAATTATCGCGATGGCATTCTCATTTTAACAACACATTCTTCGGCCGTAGGGCATCTGTTACGATTTGAAAAAAGTGAATTATTAACAGCACTGCGCTCGTTGCCAGAATGGTGTCATTTAAAATCTATTAAAATCCATGTACGACCAAAACCACCTGGATCCGAAATTGCGCCTTTACCCCAAGCAGGACCTCAAACAACCCCTGTCCCGCTTTTGCCAGAACATGTTGCAAAAGATCTGAAAGAGACCGCTTTAAATATTAATTTTCCACCCTTGCAACACGCTTTGCTGCGTTTGGCGGGGGGATTTCTACCGTTATGCAGCCGTAGCAGGATATAAGTACGTAATAGGAGACACAGTCTCATCTTCAAAGGTAACAATCTCATAAGCCGATTTTTTAGCCAGCAATGCTTGCAGCAGTCTATTATTCAGCGTATGCCCTGATTTAAATCCTCTAAATGCACCCAACACACCTGTGCCTAACAAGTACATGTCTCCGACGGCATCTAAAATTTTATGTTTGACTAATTCGTCTTCGTAACGCAATCCATCTTCATTCATAACACGATAATCATCTAAAACAATCGCATTATTTAAACTACCACCCAACGCTAAATTATTCGCTCTTAACCATTCATATTCGGATAAAAATCCAAATGTTCTGGCACGACTCACTTCTTTCACATAAGACGTGGTTGAAAAATCGAGTGTCGCTTCTTGGATGCTATTTTTTAAAACAGGGTGATCATAATCTAAAGTAAAAGAAACTTTAAAGCCATCAAAAGGCTCTAGACTAACCCATTTATCGCCATCTGAAACCGTGATTTTGCGCTTAACACGCAGAAATCGCTTAGGCGCATCTTGCTCTAAAATACCCGCGGATTGCAGTAAAAACACAAAAGGACCCGCACTGCCATCCATAATCGGTACTTCGGACGCACTCACTTCTACAATCGCATTATCAATGCCTAATCCTGCCATCGCCGATAATAAATGTTCTACCGTAGCAACCCTCACGCCATCTTTAATTAATGTCGTTGAGAGTGTTGTATCTCCGACATTTTTGGTGCTCGCTGCAATCGTAACAACGGGATTTAAATCCACTCGCCGAAATTGAATACCTTGATCAATCGCTGCTGGTTTTAGCGTTAACACAACTTTAACACCAGTATGTAGCCCTACGCCCATTGCACGAATAGTATTTTTGAGTGTTCGTTGTTTAATCACAAGGAGTTCCCTCAATTGGCGCTCGTCGACGTAAAAAAGCTGGAATGTCTAAAAAAGGATAATCCACACCGGATTCAACAGGCTGAACCGACCCTTTCTGCTGTATCACCTGACGGCGACCTGGGACAGCAGCCACTCTACTGGATTCACGTGTCGCTTCTGGCACAGCAGAGCCCATCTTATGACCAAGAGATAGTTTGCCTAAACCCGTCGCTACCAAGGTCACACGAAGCTCGTCTGTCATGGAAGGATCAATAACCGTACCCACAATAACCGTCGCATCCTCTGAAGTAAAATTCTTAATGGCATCACCAACTTGCTCAAACTCCGCAATAGACATATTTTGACCCGCGGTAATATTCACCAATACACCTCTCGCTCCGGATAACTCGATATCGTCTAACAGCGGGCTTGAGATAGCCGCTTCTGCTGCTAACAATGCTCGATTTTCCCCAGAAGCTGATCCCGTACCCATCATCGCTACACCCATTTCTGACATCACAGTACGTACATCGGCAAAATCTACATTAATAAGACCTGGTCGTGTAATCAGTTCTGAAATACCTTGTACAGCACCCAATAAAACATTGTTGGCCGCTTTAAAAGCATCCAATAAAGTCACACTTTTTCCCAAAACACTTAATAATTTTTGATTGGGAATGGTAATTAAAGAATCAACCACCTGGCTTAACTGCTGAATGCCTTTTTCAGCATGCTCCATACGTTTTTTACCCTCAAAAGGAAAGGGTTTAGTAACAACAGCTACCGTTAGAGCGCCTAATTCTTTAGCCACTTCTGCAATGATAGGCGCAGCACCTGTACCGGTTCCGCCACCCATCCCTGCTGTAATAAAAATAAGATCAGCGCCCGTCAAAACTTCTTTGATCCGATCTCTATCTTCTAACGCACTTTGGCGCCCCACCTCAGGATTTGCACCGGCTCCTAAACCTTTCGTAATATTCCGGCCTAACTGTAAGATAACACCGGTATGATCCGTCTCTAATGCTTGCGTATCGGTGTTGGCAAGAATAAATTCTACGCCATCAAGATTGGCAGTGCCTAACATATGCTTAACAGCGTTGCCACCACCACCGCCTACACCAATGACTTTAATAACCGCATTTTCTGAAAAACCATCAATCAACTCAAACTTGCTCATGTGAGAAGCCCCCTTAAATAATAAATTCTAAATATTCCTCTGAAACCAATGCTTCACGCGACCGAAGACGCGTTTAAAACCTTGACTTGCAAACTGTTCAGCACGCTGCTGTTTTGCGGCTTGATAACCATATTCCAAAAGTCCAACTGCTGTGGCATAAACCGGATTTTGCACGACATCAAGCAATCCTGATATGTTACGCGGTGCACCACATTTCACAGGCAATTGAAAAACTGCTTCTGCGAGTTCAACAATCCCTTTCATATGCGCGCTCCCACCCGTAATAACAACGCCTGCACCCAAGGCATTTTCTAATCCAAGCTGGCATAACTCCGCTTGTACTAAAGAAAATAATTCTTCAAAGCGAGGCTCAACCACTTCCGCTAACTGCATGCGCAATATCTGTTTTTGAGATCTATCTCCTATTGTTGGAATTTCTACCATTTCATCCGGATCAACCATCTCTCTTAAAGCGCAGGCATACTGAATCTTAATTTGTTCTGCAACCATGGTAGGTGCCCGGAGAGCCACAGCAATATCGTTAGTAACGAGATCTCCTGCAACCGGAATCACCGCAGAATGTTTGAGATACCCATCCGCAAAAACAGCAATATCTGTTGTTCCAGCACCGATATCGATCAAACAAACACCTAATTGCTTTTCATCTTCTGTTAAAACTGCATAACTTGAGGCTAATGCGCTTAAAATAATATCATCCACTTCTAAACCACAGCGCCTGATGCACGCCACAGTACTCTCTGCAGCGTTGATGGAACCCATGACCATATGGATATCTGCCTCTAAACGTACCCCAGATAAACCAATCGGATCACGCACACCTTCTTGGTTATCGATACTAAACGCTTGTGGCAACACATGTAAAATTTTCTGATCTGCCGGAATTAACACTGCCTTTGCAGCATCCATCACGCGCTCAACATCTTCAGATGTAACGGCTTGACCACGAATAGCCACTATGCCATGAGAATTTAAACACCGAATATGGCTACCCGCAATCCCAGTATAAACCGCATGAATTTTGCATCCTGCCGCATATTCAGCTTCTTCTATTGCCTGCTGAATAGACTGCACGGCAGCATCCATACTAACAATCATGCCTTTCTTAATGCCCTGTGACGCATGCATACCCACGCCAATAATATCGAAAGTCTCTTCGCCATTAACCGTGTTAACGGCAGCAACAATGGCCACGACTTTTGAAGTACCTATATCAAGTCCTACAATCAAATTTCTATCATTAGACATTATTGAACACCCGCCACTTTCCAACCAATCGCAAAGCCATTAGTATACCTAAGATCAACATAGGCAATCCGTTGACTCTGAGCTTTTAAACTAGCTTTATAGGCCAATACGAACCGCGCCATGCGTTCATTCATTGCATTCTTGCCAAGTATAATGGAAATGCCATTGTCTAACACGATTTTCAAAGCACCATTCAAAGATAAGTTTAATGACTCTATCGTCAATCCAATCGCCCCCAACTGTTCAAGCAAAGCAAAATAATGCTGTTGCATCAGCAATGCTTCCGATGTTGGTCCATCAAATTGAGGCAGTTTCTCGGGGATCGTCTCAACTTTCGGATAAAAAATAACCCCCTCTGTACTCAACACCCCTTTTTCTCCCCATTTCGCCTGTGCTGTTTTTTCTTGCACCGAAACCAGAAGCCGATCCGGCCATACACGTCTAATATCCGCGGTTTGAACCCAAGGTATCCGCTTTAAACAGGCCTGCACCGCTTGTACATTTAACCAAAAAAAACCTTTATCGAAAAAAGGTAATACACTCGCCTGTATCTCTGTCTCTTGGACGCGATGCAAGGACGAGCGAATTTCCACCGTTCTCAATGGAAACCGATCGGAATGTCGCGACCATACCACAAGCGACAAGAAGCTGACCAGTATTATTGCTAGTGGTAAAAAAATGGATACCATAGGCATCCTACTAACAGACATTTATTATTCGCCTCTCCTACATCTTCCCTGCCTTATTTAAGCTTCCTTGCGCACAACTAAATGGGGCATTGTACTTGATTTCTGCCTCGTAGACACCTTTTCTGGCTATGCCATTAATAAATATGTATGACAACTTAATACAATGCAAGCTACGATTAGTTGGCAAATTAACAATTTCTGCTTTCCAGCTAATTTAAAATCCTAATATCCGAACTTCGGGTTCCAGGCATATTTGATGATCTTTTAAAACAACGGCTTGAATATGTTTTATAAGCGCCAAAACATCCTGAGCTTTTGCATAGCCCAAGTTTAAAATAAAATTAGCATGTTTTGGTGAAATTTGTGCCCCGCCAATTGTAAAACCTTTCAATTGAGAAGCCTCTATTAATTTACCTGCATGATTCCCTTCTGGATTTTTAAAGACGGATCCACAACTAAAAACACCAATAGGCTGCTTTGCTGTACGTTCTTGCAAGAGTGCTTTTACTTTGCGTGTTGCAATAGCCGAATCACCGCGCTCGAACTCAAAGCATCCCGCAATAAACCATTCTTCGTGTAATTTTTCAGGCACATTATTTTGAAAATTATCGCGTATCCTTTCGACAGATCGATACTGAATTTTATACATATTCGAAGAACGTATTGTCTGCTCACCATAGCGATTAATCACTTCAACCTGTTTCACCAAACGCCAAGTTTCCCCGCCCCAGGCACCCGCATTCATGGCAAGAGCACCACCCAGGGTTCCCGGAATCCCCGCAAAAAATTCACCACCCAAAAGCCCTTCTTTTGCACAATATTTTGCCAATTTTGCACACGTTACGCCCGCATCTACCCAAATCAAAACTTTCTCTGTATTGCTTTCGGGCTCAGAAACAGTGATAGCGCCAGCACCCGCTTGTGCTAAGGTATGGATCACCACACCGCGAATGCCGCTATCCGAAATTAATACATTACTACCTAATCCTAACCAAGTAATAGGCTCATTATCTTTTACGCTTGTTTTTAAAAATTCTGCGAGATCTTTCGTATCTGCCGGGCGAAAATATTTATCAGCAGGGCCACCAATATGCCAAGACGTATGCATTGCTAATGGTTCGTTAAATTTTAAGAGTCCTCTCATACCTGCCCTCTCTCACTTTTTTGCATTAACAGCCAATTCCGTTGCAAGCGCACTAATATCACCCGCGCCTTGCATTAACAACACATCATTGTCTTCTAATACCGTGGCTAAAACCCCCGAAAGCTCGCGCTTGTCTGCAATAAAAATAGGATCAACACGCCCACGACTTCGAATACTAAAAGCCAGCGTTCGACTATCTGCACCCGCAATGGCTACTTCGCCAGCAGAATACACATCCAATAAAATTAATACATCTACCAGCGATAGAATGGAAACAAAATCTTCAAATAACGCTTTGGTTCGGGTATAACGATGCGGTTGAAAAACCATCACGAGCCTTCTATCGTTCCAACCTGCACGTAACGCTTCTAAAACAACTTGGATCTCGCGTGGATGATGACCATAATCATCGATCATTAAAGCCTTTTTATTATGATACGTTATTTCTCCCAATAATTGGAACCGTCGCCCTACACCTTCAAACTTTAAAAGCCCGCGTTGTATCGCTTCATCCGAAATCCCTTCTTCTGTTGCAACAGCAATCGCAGCCAACGCGTTTAAAACATTATGTTGCCCGGGTAAATTCAAAGTGATCATCAAAGGAGGCTTGCTCTTTCTCAACACAGTAAATTCCGATTGATTCACTTTTTGTGTAAAATCAATGGCACGCACATCTGCGTTTTCTGAAAAACCGTAAGTAACTAACGGTCTCGCAATTTCCTCTAAAATGGTTTGAATTTCCCGATCGTCCAAGCAAACAACTGCCAAACCATAAAAAGGCAAGCGATGCAAAAATTGCAAGTACGATTTTTTTAAAATCGAAAAATCCTGTTGATAATTTTCTAAATGATCTCGATCAATATTGGTTACCACAGCAACCATCGGCATCAGCTGCAAAAAAGAAGCATCACTTTCGTCAGCTTCTGCAATAAAATAACGCCCCGCACCTAATTTGGCATTTCTTCCTAAGCTATTCAGTCGTCCACCAATTACAAAAGTCGGATCAAGTCCACCTTCCGCCATTAAACTTGTAATCAGGCTGGTGGTCGTGGTTTTTCCATGCGTACCCGCAATCGCAATACCTTCTTTAAAACGCATTAACTCACCTAACATGGTCGCGCGTTGCACAATGGGAATATGCCGCTCACGCGCGCACACTAATTCAACATTTTGTTGAGAGACCGCACTAGACACCACCACTACATCCGCATCTGCGACATTTTTAGCATCATGTGTACTCGAAACACGAATACCCAGTTTTTTAAGATGATCAATCATGGTGTTTTTTGAGAGATCAGAACCACTCACCGCATACCCTAAATTTAATAAGACTTCAGCAATGCCACCCATGCCAGCGCCACCAATACCCACCAAATGGATTCGACGAATACGCCGCATATTTAATTCCTGATTTTTTTGTTCCATGCCTTTCACCCTCTCTAAAATACGCCATTTAGTCATACTGGTCATTCTAACAGTTTAGTATGCCTGATCTAAGAACGCCAGTTTAGCATTTTAGCGAGTAATAAACTGGAAGGATTTTATTGAAAATGTTTGATTTTAACCAGCAAGTGTATTAAGGCTACACATACTGGTTAAAACGAGACAAATAGAAGTTCGTTAGATTATAGAAACAATGTATAATTGGACTAAGAAAATTATCGAATCTTAGAGATGTGTATTCTCACAATACCTTACCACTTCCGTTAACGCATCTCGTTTTGCAACACTAAAAGCCGCTTCTGCCATTTTGAATAACCGATCATTATCCGAAAATAATTCCAGTAATAATCCAGCTAAATTTTCGGCACTTAAGCATGATTGATCTATTATTTTTGCCGCGTCCGCCTTTTCTAAAAAACGTCCATTCGCTGTTTGATGATTATCCACCGCAAAGGGATACGGCACTAAAATACTACCAACACCCACCGTTGCTAATTCTGTCACCGTCAGCGCACCCGATCGACATAAAACCAGATCTGCCCATCCATAAGCAGCTGCCATATCCTCAATAAAAGGTTCGACCCGTGCTGAAATCCCTGCGCTATCGTACGCCACTTTTGTTTTTGTAACGGCCTCGTTTTTAACGCCTGTTTGATGCCACACTACCGGTCGCTTTTCAATCGGCATTTTTTGGATAGCCAGAGGGCAAACTTCATTTAAGGCAACGGCACCCTGACTCCCACCCAACACTAACAGCCGTAAGGGTTCTGTCGGTTCTTTCAACCGACGTTCTGTAAAACGCAGGGTTGGCGCAGGTGCTGCTAAAAGCACCTCACGAATGGGATTGCCTGTATAAATCGCGTTCACTTTTGCATTAAAAGCACCCGGGAAAGCTTCTAGCACACGATTGGCCAAATGTGACAATGCACGATTTGTCAGACCCACAATGGCGTTTTGTTCATGAACAACTAAAGGACATCGCAACAACCAAGCCGCAAGGCCACCGGGACCGGAGATAAACCCGCCCATGCCTAACACGACATCTGGTTTTAGTTGATGAATAACGCATAAGGATTGAAAAAGCGCCCATAGTAACCTGAGAGGTGCTAAGCACCAGCCTAAGATACCGTTTTTTCTAAGGCCCTTTACCGAAACATAATGAATCGCAATATTGGCTTTGGGTACAATGCTCGCTTCTAGACCGGCTCTTGTGCCAAGCCAGTGTATATCCCACCCTTGGCTTAGCAAGCGTTCGGCAACAGCAAGCGCCGGGAACACATGCCCACCTGTTCCACCCGCCATAATTAAAATACGCTGTTTAGTCATACTGGTCATTTTAACAGCTTCACCTGCTTGATTTAGGAACACAAGTTTAACATTTTATAGCTATATTGAAAGTAGAGGCCTAGAAGCCACTGCATGAGTGGAACTATTTCTAGAAGACCCTGTCAAACGAACAAAGCAACATTATGTTGTCTAAATATTAAAGGAGGTTAACATGAGTCTTGTGGAAGATACTTTCAAAATACCCATTGAGGTGCAAATTTCAACTAAAGTTGAAGATAAACTTGTCACTGAAATAAAATATGTAGATCTTTCTGACCCCATAATCTTGGAGGCATTCACGAAATTTTGTGAGCGTGAACGCTCTCCAGAAAATATTGAATTTTTATCTGAATTGAAGGATTTATATGAATATGATCCGCCCCTTAAAAATGGAACGCCCCGTAAAACCGATCTGAGAAGACTTTACAACCAATATATAAACCCAGAAAGTCCAAACGCGCTAAACCTTAAAGGGCCTGAAATAGATGACATTAAAACAGCTCTTGATAAAAATGAAACCAATTCGAAAATTTTTGATGGCATAACAAACAATCTTTTTGGTTTACTTGGAAAAGATACAATGACTCGATTTGTAAAACAATCCCAAGAATATAAAGAAGCCTCCGAGTTAAAAGCCTTAAAAACAGAATTGCAAACATTAGAATCCACCTCGGTTTTTTCAAAAGATCGTAAAAGAATTAAAGAAATACATTCAATACTTTCAAAAAAAGAAGAGGCGGATTTAAACGCATTAACAGAAGAACGACGATCTTTGATTACACGCCTTGAAGACAAAAAGCTAACCAACATTGAAATACTTAAAGACATACAGTTAGCACTTACAAAAAATGAAAGTAATATTTTAAAAAAAATTGGAGGAAATAAAGAGAAACTAAAAACTTTTAAAAAAACTCAGCAGCGCTCAGAAAAGCAGATAGACGCCCTTAAATCTAGTGTATTTCAAGCGCTACTAGCTGAACGACACCTGTTGATTGCAAAACAACTTCCATCCAAGGAAAACCCAGAACCAAAGCTTTCTAAAGAAGAATTTGAAGCAAAGCTTGACGCAAACGAAGAAAACATTCTACGTCGGTTTAAGGATAATGAGAGTAGCGATGCAGATAAGGAAAGAATGCGTAGTTTTACAGAAATGCGAAGACAAGAGGTGGTAGCTGCGAATTCAAAATTAGCAAAATTAAGAGGTGATGACGGAAAAACGCCAACAAAAAGTAGAAAATCACAACCCGAAGGAAAAAAAGCGCCCGCGAAAAAACGGCCATCCATAATATCTTTTTTATATAACCGAAAAAAAGAAGAATTTGCTGCTTTAAAAAATCGTTTAAAAGGCTCATCCTCTTCAGATAACACACCACCCGCACCTCCGTCACCTGGACGCCCTGGAAGTCGTGGAAGCCAAGGAGGCGGTTAAGATAAAATAAATCAAACCCTTTGAATTTTACGCGACAATTCAAATTCAATGCGGAGCAAAATGCCAACGGCTAATAATCCCACAACCAGACTACAACCACCATAACTCATAAAAGGCAAAGTTAGACCTTTAGTTGGCAAAACCCCGAGATTAACGCCAATATTAATGATTGCTTGAAAACCAAACCACAACCCAATGCCATACGCCATAAAACCTGCAAACGGATGTCCAGACAATATCGCCTGCCTACCTAAGGCCAATATGCGCCAAACTAACAGACCAAAAAATAACAATATAACCATAGCGCCCACCAAACCAAGCTCTTCCGCCAATACGGCAAAAATAAAATCATTATGGGCTTCGGGTAAATACAGCAACTTTTGTACACTGTTACCTAATCCGGTACCAAACCAACCCCCTCTACCAAATGCAATTAACGATTGTGTTAATTGGTAACCGGTATTAAATTGATCTGTCCAAGGGTTCAAAAAAGACGTTAAGCGCTGCATACGATACGGTGAAGTAATCGATAAAATACCCAAGGCCCCCAGCGCGGGTAAAAGCAATACCAAGAAACGTCGAATGGGTAGACCACCCAAAAATAACATACCCATTGTTGTTGAAACGATAACAACCGTCGCACCAAAATCAGGTTCCAATAACAGTAATGCCGAAACCAAACCCAAGGTCAACATCGGCTTTATAAAGCCTGAAAGTTCTGTTTGCACCTCTTTATGTTTTTGAACCAAATACTGTGCCATGTAGATAACGACAAACAATTTAGCGAATTCAGAAACCTGTATCGAAACAGGCCCCAAAAATAACCATCGCGAGCTGCCATTGACCTGACGACTAATACCTGGGATCAATAATAATGTCAGTAGCGCCATGGTGATGATTAAAAGTGGAATGCTGAGTTTTCGCCATAGAGCAAGCGGTACAGTGGTTGTAACAGCAAAACCAACGAGCCCTATTGCTAAATAAATCGCATGGCGAATCGCAAAATACCCAGCCGGCAAACCGCTCCCTTCAGCAAAGGAAAGCGAGGCAGAGGTGACCATTACAAGTCCAAAGCCAAGCAAACTCACCAACGAGAGTAATAACCAGGGATCATAAGCCGTTTGGCGATTCGCTACTGCCCCCACTATTTTTTATCTCCCTTTTTTCAGAAAGGTAATTTTATCGTTTTGCACACTCACCTGTATGGTGTCTCCTGGCATAAACTGCCCCGTTAATAACGCCTCTGCTAATGGATTTTCCAAAACGTGCCGAATCGCACGTTTCAAGGGTCTTGCACCATAAATGGGATCATACCCAATTTCTGCCAATTTATCTAAGGCTGTCGTTGTTGCTTCCAAGTCCAAATTTTGTGCTTTCAATCTCGCTTTAAGGTGTTCTAACTGAATATCAGCGATGCTGCGGATTTGCGCTTTGCCAAGCGGTGAAAATACTACGATTTCATCTATCCGATTAATAAATTCAGGTCTAAAGTGTTCACTCACAACCCCCATAACCGCTACTTTAATTTCATCGTACTCAACTTGACCCGTTAATTCTTGGATCATTTGCGACCCTAAATTGGATGTCATAACAATAACCGTATTTCTAAAATCAACGGTTCGACCCTGTCCATCGGTTAAACGACCATCTTCTAACACTTGCAACAAAATATTAAACACATCCGTATGGGCTTTTTCAATTTCGTCTAATAATATAACGCTGTAAGGCTTACGTCGCACAATTTCTGTTAAGTATCCACCTTCTTCATACCCCACATAACCTGGGGGCGCACCGATTAAACGTGCAACCGAGTGTTTTTCCATAAATTCGGACATATCGACCCGAACCATAGCATGTTCGCTATCAAACAAAAATTCTGCGAGTGCACGACAGACTTCCGTTTTACCCACGCCCGTTGGTCCAACGAATAAAAAAGATCCGACCGGACGATTGGGATCAGACAACCCCGCACGCGAGCGACGAACGGCATTTGCCACTGCTTTTAGCGCATCGATTTGACCCACTACGCGAGATTTTAATTGCTCTTCCATTTTAACTAATTTCTCGCGCTCACCCTCTAACATTTTAGAGACAGGAATGCCTGTCCAACGTGCAACGACTTCGGCAATTTCCTCTTCTGTCACTTTGTTTCTAAACAATTTTGTTTCGACTTCCAGTTCAGAGGAAGCTTTTAATTGTTTTTCAAGTTCGGGAATACGACCGTATTGAATTTCAGACATTTTTGCAAAATCGCCAGAACGATGTGCAACACTGAGATCAAGTTTTGCTTTATCCAGCGCCTCTTTCAATCGTTTTGTGCCTTCAATAGCCGCTTTTTCCGTTTTCCAGATCTCTTCCATTTGTTGATATTCTTTTTCAAAAGTCTGAATGTTCGATTCCAATTGTTCTAAACGCTTTTTCGAGGCAGGATCTGTTTCTTGTTTAAGCGCTTCACGTTCTATTTTATATTGGATTAAACGACGTTCTAGTTTATCCATTTCCACCGGTTTAGAATCAATTTCCATCCGAATACTACTGGCTGCTTCGTCGATCAAATCTATGGCTTTATCCGGAAGCTGGCGATCGCTAATATAGCGATGAGACAGCGTCGCTGCCGCAACAATGGCAGGATCCGTAATTTCTACCCCATGATGCAATTCATAGCGTTCTTTAAGTCCACGCAGAATTGCAATAGTATCTGGCACAGTTGGTTCATCCACCAAAATCTTTTGAAAACGGCGCTCTAATGCAGCATCTTTTTCGACATATTGGCGATATTCATCAAGGGTGGTCGCTCCAACACAATGCAATTCACCTCGTGCTAATGCAGGCTTTAGCATATTACCCGCATCCATCGATCCTTCTGCCTTTCCGGCACCAACCATGGTATGTAATTCATCAATAAAGAGAATAATCTCTCCTTCTTGCTTCGCCAAATCTTTTAAGACTGCCTTTAGACGTTCTTCGAAATCACCACGAAATTTAGCACCCGCAATTAATGCGCCCATATCTAAAGCCAACACACGTTTGTTTTTTAAACCTTCAGGCACTTCGCCATTGATAATCCGTTGAGCCAATCCTTCTACAATGGCTGTTTTACCCACACCTGGCTCACCAATTAAAACAGGATTATTTTTCGTTCGACGTTGTAAAACTTGTATGGTTCTTCTAATTTCATCATCTCGTCCAATCACGGGATCTAATTTGCCTTTAGCTGCGCGCTCGGTTAAATCAATCGTATATTTATTCAAAGCCTGACGTTGATCTTCAGCATTCGGATTATCCACGGCTTGCCCTCCACGAAGATCTGCAATCGCTTTTTCAAAGCTCACTTTTTGAACACCTGCTTTTTTTAAAATTTGACCCAGTGTGCCTGAATCTTCTATTGCCGCCAATACAAATAATTCGCTAGAAATATAATTATCTTTACGCTGTTGGGCATATTTATCAGCTCGATTTAAAAGTCGTACTAAATCGGGCGAAGGCCGCATATCGTTTTCACCACCCACGAGTGTCGGATAAGCTTGAATGGCTTCATCAATTTGTTTTTGTAGGGTTCGAATATCGACACCCAGCCCTACCAATAAATGCCTAATCGTACCCGATTCTTGTTCAAGCAAGGCTTTCATCACATGGGTAGGCTCTAAAGCAGGGTTATCTTTGCCGACTGCAATCGATTGTGCCTCTGAAAGTGCAGACTGAAATGAATGCGTTAATTTATCTAAACTCATAGTTAGCCACTCCGTCACGTTATTCTATAAAACATAAGATGCGGTCTAATCCACGCAATTCAAGGGCGAGAATACCAAATCAGCGTTGCCATTCGACCTGTAATGCCCGACCTACGAAAGGAATAAAAACGCGCACTGTTCTGATACGTACAAAAATCGCCGCCATAAATGGCTGTAACGCCCAATTTCTTCAAACGTGCTCTTGCTAATTGATAGATATCCGCAAACCATCGTCCATTCTCCTTTGGTTTAAAAAAGATCTCTGATTGATATTCTTTAAATGTAAACAAAAAATCTTCTTGCACCTCATAGGCGGTTGGTCCAATCGCAGGTCCCAACCAAGCCAATAAGCTAGCGGGATCACAATCGAGTTTGCTCATCGCTGCTTCTACAATGCCTGCCGCCAATCCCCGCCAACCTGCATGAATAGCACTCACACACGTTCCTGCTTTGTTACATAAAAGAATGGGCAAACAATCCGCGGTTAATACGACGCAAACTTGATCAGGCTTAAAAGCAACAGAGGCATCAGCATCTATCGGATTTTTAGGATTATTGGGATCTGCAAAATCCTCAACATCCACAACACGTGTACTGTGTGTTTGGGTTAACCAAAGAGGTTCTTGAGGTAAATGGGCTTGTAATTTTAGGTGTGCGCGGTTAGCAAAGACTTTTCGGGGATCGTCTCCAACATGCAGGGCAAAGTTAAAAGAATCGTAAGGCTCTAGACTGCTTCCCCCCTCCCGCACCGTGGTTAATGCTTTAACATTTAACGGTGCGGGCCAGGTTGGCACTATCCAGTTATCATGTGACTTATAATTGCTCGACATGTTCCGCCAAGAAGGATGCCACGCCAGTCGGTGTGGGTTTCATTGCCTTATCACCCTTCTTCCACCCAGCAGGACAGACTTCTCCATGCGCTTCGTGGAATTGTAGCGCATCGACTAAACGTAATAATTCATCAATATTCCGCCCAATGGGCAAATCATTCACCATTTGTGAACGTACCACACCCTTGGGATCTATTAAGAAAGAGGCTCTAAAGGCAACACCTGCTTCCGGATGCTCAACACCATACGCCTGACAAATACTGTGATTCGTATCTGCAACCAAAGTGTAATTAACGGGGCCAATACCGCCGGCTTCGATAGTGGTGTTACGCCATGCGTTATGAGTAAACTGAGAATCAATCGATACGCCGATTACTTCAACGTTTAATTTTTTAAATTGTTCGATCCGGCGATCAAGCGCAATTAATTCCGAAGGGCATACAAAAGTAAAGTCCAATGGATAAAAGAATATTAAAGCGTATTTGTTTTCTTTTAAAATTTTAGAAAGTTGGTATTGGCTCACAATCTCGCCATTACCTAATACCGCCGCTGCTGTAAAATCGGGAGCAGTTCTGCCCACTAAAGTGCTAATCATATGAGATACTCCAAGATGAGACGAAATAAGCTTCATCATACCATAAAATGCAGCGCCATCATTATATCTGTACATTAATACAGTTTTATTGGCATTTGCTAAACTGATAAGATAATCACTCACAATCCTTTTGTGTTATTAAAACAGCGGCGTTTCTTGCCCTTATTTTGCACACGATTTTTAGGCGCTTTTAACGACAGCGTCTTTAAAAATGCTTTAATCATTTTATTTGCATTTTCTACAACAAAAACTTTTTTAAATCCAAACACATTAGTCAATCTATGCGCGCTATTGTTTATTGTGCCTTTCTTCTTATTTTCTGCCTTAGCTGGAGAATTCGCCGATAAATTTGAGAAATCAGCCTTGATTCGGTTTATTAAATTGATTGTGTTGTTAAACCTCGGATTAAGTATTCCCTATTTATTTTTACTCACAGGTCTGGTGAATACAGGCGTAGCCTTTTTTATTTTTAAGCAAGAACCCGATTTTTTAAAAAACAAGCCTTTGATAAAATAAGTACGAATAACAAAAACATCAAGGTTGATATGCCCGAGTCAGCCTGGATGAACCTAAGCTCTTATCAAAACGAAAATTCCTTCCTGTCCTAAAGAAACGCATGAGAACACGGTAGGGGTGCAGGTTTCCTTTGCAAGGTTTTTATACTCGATTCGGTTTTAATATTAACTTTTTGACAATCCATTTTTCGAAATAGTAAAGGAACAGAACAAGATTGTTTTAGTTCTAAAAGTTTTTCCTGAATGGCTGTATTTCCAGCCCCAGCCTCTTGAACTTTAGAAAGCAAATAATTCAAAAGCCGATAGCTTTTAAAAAGAGTAGGAAGATCTTGTATCGTTGCATTTAATTTTTCTATCTGGCCTGACTGTAATTCAGTTACAAATTGTACAAAATCCAGTGTTTTATCTCTAATCGTTATACTTTTTATAGCCGCAAAATCAATCTTATAAGCCCCATAGATATTAAATTCAGCAGTATCACTCATGTTTTGACCTAACTCTATCAAGAACTGACGCAATTCAATTGGATTTAATTTATTAATGTCTGCATATATGCTATTGATTCTTTTCTCATCTGGGGAGCCATCCATATATAAGTTTTCTAGATCTATAGGACCATCCAGCTTCTTGAAGTTATCTAAAAATCTAAAAAAATTAAGGGTTAAGATTTGGTGCATCTGCAGGATATTGTAAGAAATGAAGGTGTGATTTGGTAGTCGTGAAGTTGCTACAGGAAAACCATCTTCAAAAATAATTAAATCAACATAACCGAATCGAACTTGACGCGGATACGTATGTGAAAAATATAGTGTCCTGTTTCCAATTTCGATGCTTCTAATCTTCTTTTTTTTATAGCACAAATCAAGTTGTTTATAAAAAGCGCAGCGATTCCCCTTTAATTTATCCAAATCAAATACAATATCTACAAAATCTTGTTGTTTTGCACGTGGATCAATCTCAAAAGGGCCGCAACAAATCACATCCGCATCACCGCCTAACATTAAATCGAACGGAGATAAAGCGGCGCATTTAAATCGTTTAAAAAGTTTCTGTAAAGTCCTGTGTCCATAAAGTGCATCATCAAATATATCTACCAATCCACTCTCGCTGGTTAAATGGTGTACAGTAGAAAAAAGTTCAATAGTTGAGGCAGTTACAAAAATGTTTTTATTTAATAACTTCCAAGGGCTTTTTGGTATGTAGGGCCTATTCGCTTCTCTCAACGCACCCTTGATACGAAGTTCTTGTTCTGCTTTTCCCTTTAGTTCCAAAAATTGGGGTTGTTCAGCAAGACGTGCTATTTCTTCTCTTTGTCTTTTTTTCGCTCTAAGCTGCCTTTGTGTTTTTATACTAGCAAACTCAACCAAAGGTAATTTGCGATCTTGTAAAAATATTTGAAGTGCATTAACTGTTTGCTCAGCTTCATTTTTAATTTCATCTGAAAGCGCATATTCTTCGAAAAGTTGAATACGTGGTTTTGGTAAATTCTCTTTAAAAAGATTTATTAATTCTTGATCCTTTGATAAATAAACATTTCTAATGAGAGCTAGACTAATGAACTCTTCTGGAAATAGACTTTGACCATGCGCTTCAGAGAGTTCTTCTTTTATCTTAGTAAGATTATTCGCAATTTTAGAAAAAAGTTCTTTCTTTAACTCAGTATCTTTTTCCAGAAAATAATGTTCTATACAAACTCTAAAAGAAAAAGAAACAGAAAAAGCTCGAAAATCAGTTTTTCTGCTAGATTGATGTTCTTCCAATACATTTAAAAAATCCGGACTGAATTGTCCCAATGCTTCTTCTTCTAGCTGCTTACAGAAATTTTCTCCATTTTCAAATTGAAAATTTTTCAGTGCTGATACTAATTCTTGTTCTATCTGTCTCATTTTTGATCCCCGGTTCTATCTTAAATGCAGTTGTATGCACACTATCCTCACCCTGCTGTAATCTTTATATACTAGGCTGTTCACTCAATCTGGCTAGGACGACTGTAGCATACCACCTATGGAAAAAAAAGACGTATACTACTGGCTTTGGAAAATAAAGGCACCAAAAATGTCAGCTAATAAACTTAAAATTATAGCCACAGGCCTTTCTGTTTTGGAAATCGAAGCAAAGGCGATTACTGAACTCCGAGACAAAATAAATGCGGAGTTTGTAGAAAGCTGCCTGGCCCTTTTAAACTGCGAAGGCAGAGTGGTTGTTATGGGAATTGGAAAATCAGGTCATATCGGCAGAAAAATCGCTGCAACTCTATCCAGCACGGGATCGCCTGCTTTTTTTCTGCATCCTGCGGAAGCTTCTCACGGTGATCTGGGTATGATTACCTCAAAGGATCTGGTCATTGCCCTCTCTTATTCTGGAGAAGCCGCCGAAATTTTAACCATTCTACCTTCTATCAAGCGTTTAGACGTTAAAATCATTGCACTCACAGGTGCACCACACTCTACGCTTGCGAAAATAGCGGATATCTCTCTCGATATTGGCGTACGACAAGAAGCGTGTCCACTGGGACTTGCACCAACTGCGAGTACAACGGCAATGCTCGCCATGGGCGATGCAATTGCGCTTGCTGTGCTAGAAGCGCGCGGCTTTACCGCGGATGATTTCGCTAAATCACATCCGGGTGGAAAATTGGGACGCCGTTTATTATTAAAAATTGAAGAAATTATGCACACTGGAAACGATATTCCACGTGTTCAAGAAGGTGCCATGCTTATCGATGCCCTGCCTGAGATGTCGAGAAAACGCTTAGGATTTACGACAATTGTAAATGCAAAAGATGCCGATCGCATAATTGGCATTTTTACCGATGGCGATCTTCGAAGAGCTTTAAACCGTGGCTTAAATGTACATGAAACCCGTATTAATGAAGTAATGACCCAAAAATTTACAACCGTTTCTAATACTTTATTAGCCTCAGAAGCCATTGCGATTATGGAAAAA
>Ga0209477_1000187_pt1 | contig 35800 bp, 35 predicted proteins | sample KloWWTupernatant_FD_187180 | JGI IMG/M metagenome (GOLD analysis project Ga0209477, IMG submission 187180) | Active sludge microbial communities from Klosterneuburg, Austria, studying microevolution and ecology of nitrifiers - Klosterneuburg... | ecosystem: Engineered > WWTP > Aerobic digester >...
GTCGCCGACGGGAGCCATTCCGTGATCATGCCGCAGGTCACCTTCGGCATCGCCGTGCGCATGGCGGTGATGGCGATCCTCGCCGGCAATGCCTGAGAAAGCGACCATGAAGATCGAGATCAGCAACGCCCGCGTCGTCGACCCGGCCAGCGGCCGCGACGGCGTCGCCCCCCTCTACCTCGCCGAGGGGCGCATCGCCGCCGTGGGGAGCGCGCCCGACGGCTTCCGCGCCGACCGCACGATCGACGCGAAGGGCCTCGTCGCCTGCCCGGGCCTGGTGGACCTCTCCGCGCGGCTGCGCGAGCCGGGCTTCGAGTACCGCGCCACGCTGGAATCCGAGATGAAGGCGGCCGCCGCCGGCGGCGTGACCTCGCTCGCCTGCCCGCCCGACACCGACCCGCCGCTCGACGAGCCCGGCCTGGTCGAGATGCTCAAGCGCCGCGCGGAGAGCCTGAGCCTCGCGCGCGTGCACCCGCTGGGGGCGCTCACGCTGGGGCTCAAGGGGGAGAAGATCGCCGAGATGGGCGAGCTCGCCGAGGCCGGCTGCGTGGCGTTCTTCCAGGCCGACGCGCCGCTCACGGACCTGAACGTGCTGCTGCAGGCCATGCGCTACGCCGCGACCTTCGGCCATGCGGTGTGGCTGCGCCCGCAGGACGTGCACCTCGCCCACGGCGGCGTCGCCCACGAGGGCGAGGTGGCCACGCGCCTGGGGCTGCCCGCCGTGCCCGAGGTGGCCGAGACCGTGGCGCTGCTCGGGATCCTCGAGCTGGCGCGCTCCACGGGCGCGCGCGTGCACATCGCGCGGCTGTCCACCGCGCGCGGCGTGGCCCTGGTGGCCGCGGCCAAGGCCGAGGGCCTGCCGGTCACCTGCGACGTGGGCGTGCACCACCTGCACCTGTGCGACCGCGACGCGGCCGACTTCAACGCGCACATGAACCTCGTGCCCCCGCTTCGCGGGCAGGCCGACCGCGATGCGCTGCGCCGCGGGCTCGCCGACGGCACCATCGACGCCGTCTGCTCGGACCACACGCCCGTGGACGACGATGCGAAGCTGGTGCCCTTCGGCGAGGCCGAGCCCGGCGCGACGGGGCTCGAGCTCCTCCTGCCGCTCGTCCTCAAGTGGGGCGGCGAAATGAAGCTCGCGCTGCCGGCCGCACTCGCCGCAGCCACCTCGCGCGCCGCGGCGATCCTCGGCGTGCAGGCCGGCAGCCTCGCGCCCGGGGCGCCCGCCGACCTGTGCCTCTTCGACCCGGAAAGGCCGTGGCGCGTGACCCGCGAGGCGCTCGCGAGCCAGGGGCGCAACTCGCCCTTCCTCGGCTACGAGCTCGCCGGCCGCGCCGTCGCGACGATCGTGGGCGGCCGGGTCGTGTACCCTGCCTGACCTTCCCGCTTCACCCCGGAGAACGGATTCCATGGAGAACCCGCTGACCGACTTTTCGTCGCTGCCGCGCTTCGGCGACATCCGCCCGGAGCACGTGGTCCCCGCCATCGAGTCGCTCGTCGCCGAGGCCCGCGCGACCATCGACGCCTTGGCCGCGGACGGCGGCGAGCCGACCTGGGAGGGCTTCGTCGAGCCCCTCGAGACCGCCAACGAGCGCCTGTCGCGGGCGTGGTCGCAGGTCTCGCACCTGAACGCCGTGGTGAACTCGCCCGCGCTTCGCGAGGCGTACAACGCGGCGCTGCCGGTGGTCACGCAGTTCGCCGCCGAGCAGGGGCAGGACCTGCGCCTCCACGGCCGCTACAAGGCGCTGGCCGCCTCGCCCGCCTTCGCGTCGCTCGCGCCCGCGCGGCGGCGGATCGTCGAGAACGCGCTGCGCGACTTCCGCCTTGGCGGGGCCGAGCTCGACGAGGCCGCCAAGGCGCGCTTCCGGACGCTGCAGGAGGAGCTCGCGGCGCTCGCCTCGCGCTTCCAGGACAACGTGCTCGACGCCACGAACGACTTCGCGCTCTTCGAGACGGATCCCGCGCACCTCGCGGGCATCCCCGCCGACGTCCTCGAGGCGGCGAAGGCGGCGGCCGCCGCGGACGGGCGCGAGGGCTGGAAGCTCACGCTTCACATGCCCTGCTACCTGCCGGTGCTGCAGTACGCCGACCACCGGCCGCTGCGCGAGGCGATGTACCGCGCCTTCGTCACGCGCGCCTCCGAGTTCGGCCGCCCCGAGTGGGACAACACGCCCCTCATCGCGAGGATCCTGGAGAAGCGCGCGGAGGTCGCCCGGCTCCTGGGCTACGGCAGCTTCGCCGGCGTGTCGCTCGCCACGAAGATGGCCGGCTCGCCCGCCGAGGTCGTTGCCTTCCTCGAGGACCTCGCAGCGCGCGCGAAGCCCTTCGCCGAGCGCGACATCGCCGAGGTGGCCTCGTTCGCGCGCACGCGGCTCGGGCTCGCGGAGACCTGCGCGTGGGACCTCGCCTGGGCGAGCGAGAAGCTGCGCCAGGACCGCTACGCCTTCTCCGAGCAGGAGGTGAAGCGCTACTTCCCCGAGGACGCGGTGCTCGCGGGCCTGTTCCGCGTGATCGGGACGCTCTACGGCGTGCGCGTGAAGCCGGCGCAGGCCGCCACCTGGCACCCCGACGCCCGGTTCTACGCGATCGAGGACGCTTCCGGGGCGCTCGTCGGCCAGTTCTACCTCGACCTGTACGCGCGCGAGGCCAAGCGCGGCGGCGCGTGGATGGACGACGCGAGGAACCGCCGTCGGCTCGAGGCGGGCGTGCAGACGCCGGTCGCCTTCCTCACCTGCAACTTCTCGGCCCCGGTTGGCGGGCGGCCCGCCTGCTTCACGCACCAGGAGGTCGCCACCCTCTTCCACGAGTTCGGCCACGGCCTGCACCAGCTCCTCACCCGCGTGGACGACCTCGGCGCCTCGGGCCTCGCCGGCGTCGAGTGGGACGCGGTGGAGCTGCCGTCGCAGTTCATGGAGAACTACTGCTGGGAGTGGGAGGTGGTCTCGCACATGACGCGGCACGCCGACACGGGCGAGCCGCTGCCGCGCGCGCTCTTCGACCGGATGGTGGCCGCGCGCAATTTCCAGAGCGGGCTCGCGTTCGTGCGCCAGCTCGAGTTCGCGCTCTTCGACATGCACCTGCACCACGACTTCGACCGCGACGGCGACACGGTGCAGGCGCTCCTCGGGCGCGTGCGCCGGCAGGTGGCCGTGGTGCAGCCGCCGGCGTGGAACCGCTTCCCCAACCAGTTCTCGCACGTCTTCGGGGGCGGCTACGCCGCCGGCTACTACAGCTACAAGTGGGCGGAGGTGCTTTCCGCCGACGCCTTCGGCGCCTTCGAGGAGGAGGGCGTGCTCAACCCCGCCACGGGCGCGCGCTTCCGCGACGAGGTGCTGGGCCGCGGCGGCAGCCGCCCGGCGCTGGAGAGCTTCGTGGCCTTCCGCGGGCGCGCGCCACGGATCGACGCCCTCCTGCGGCATAATGGGATGACCGCCACCGCCTGACGGAGGATCCGATGACCCCTCGCCACCGGCTGGCCGCGCTCGCCGCGGCGGCCCTGCTGCTGCCCTCGCTCGCTTCCGCGCAGGCGACCGTCTACCGCTGGGTCGACAAGAACGGCAAGGTGCACTACTCGGACACGCCGCCGCCGGAGCCGCAGAAGGAGCTCACGCAGAAGCGCGTGGGCGGGGGCTTCACCGAGTCGTCCCAGCTGCCCTACGCGACGCAGATCGCGATGCAGAAGTCGCCGGTCACGCTCTTCACGGGCGCGGACTGCGGCGACCCCTGCCGGCAGGGCCGCGAGCTGCTCACGAAGCGCGGCATCCCCTTCTCCGAGCGCGATGCCCAGGCCAACGCCGACGACGCCGAGGCGCTGAAGAAGCTCGCCGGCGCGATCGAGGTACCGTACCTGACCGTGGGCGCCTCGAAGGTGAAGGGCTACGAGGAGGGCGCCTGGCACTCGGCGCTCGACGGCGCCGGCTACCCGCGCACCGCGCTGCCTGGCCAGGTTCCCCCCCGGCCGCCCGCCGCCGCGAAGAAGGCGGAGACGCCGCCGCCGTCGCCTGCGCCCGACGCTTCGGCGGCACCCAAGTAGCCGCGGCGACGGGCAGGGGGCCGTGATGCGCATCCGCCGTTGAAGCTCGCGACCTGGAACGTCAACTCGCTGAAGGTGCGGCTGCCGCACCTGCTGGATTTCCTCGCGCGGCAATCGCCCGACGCGGTGTGCCTGCAGGAGACGAAGTGCGAGGACGGCGCCTTCCCCGGAGCGGCCATCGAGGCCGCCGGCTACCGCTGGGCCCACGACGGGCAGAAGACCTACAACGGGGTCGCGATCCTCGCGCGCGAGGAGCCGCGCGCGGTCACCCGCGGCATCCCCGGCTTCGCGGACCTGCAGAAGCGCGTCATCGCGGCCGACGTGGGCGGGGTGCGCGTGGTGAGCGTCTACTGCCCCAACGGCCAGAGCGTGGGCTCCGACAAGTACGACTACAAGCTGCGCTGGTTCGCGGCGCTGGCGGCCTGGCTCGCGGGCGAGGTCGCGGGCGACCGCCCCGTGGCCGTGCTCGGCGACTACAACGTGGCGCCCGAGGACCGCGACGTCCACGACCCGGAGGCGTGGAAGGGGCAGGTGCTCGTGAGCGACGCGGAGCGCGAGGCGCTGCGCGCCCTCTTCCGGCTGGGCTTCGCCGATGCCTTCCGGCTCTTCGAGCAGCCCGAGAAGTCCTTCAGCTGGTGGGACTACCGCATGGCCGCCTTCCGCCGCAACATGGGCCTCAGGATCGACCACGTGCTCCTGTCGCCCGCGCTCGCCCCGCGCTGCCGGTCGTGCGTGATCGACGTGGCGCCGAGGAAGCTCGAGCGCCCGTCGGACCACGCGCCGGTCGTCTGCGAGATCGACGGCTGAGGGGCGCCCCGTGGCGACGCGACCCTCGGCCCGGGAGGAGGAGCGCCTCGCGCGCCTCGCCGGCTACCGCATCCTCGGCACGGCGCCCGAGCCCGCGTTCGACGACCTCGCGCGCCGGGCCCAGGAGGCCGCGCACGTGCCGATGGCCTGGCTCGCCTTCCACGACGGCGCCCGCGAGTGGGTAAAGGCCCGCGTGGGCATCGGCTTCGCCGAGCTCTCCGGCGAGCGCCGCCTCTTTCCGCGCGGGGCGCCCGAGTCCCTCGAGGTGGAGGACGCGCAGGCCGACGGCTGGCGGGGACACGCGCTGGTCGCGGGCGAGCCGCGCGTGCGGTTCCTGTGCGCCGTGCCCCTGATCACTCCCGACGGCCACGCCGTGGGCTCCCTGGTCGTGGCCGACCGCGTGCCGCGCCGGCTCGACACCGCGCAGCGTTCGGCGCTCGCGAACCTCGCCATGCTCGCCGTGGCGCGGCTGGAGGCGCGCGCCGCGACGGTTCCGGACGCGGCCGGGGCCGCCGACGGCGTTCAGGAGCTTCAGGAGCAGCTCGCGCGCGAGCGCCAGTTCGCCGATGCCGTGATCCAGAGCATCCCCGGGGCGTTCTTCCTCTTCTCGCGCGAGGGCGAGATGCTGCGCTGGAACGCGCGGCTGGAGGCGGCCACGGGCTACACGGGCCTGGAGATCGCCGCGATGCGCCCCCTCGACCTCGTCCACCCCGCCGACCGCGCGGCCGCCGAGGCCGCCATCCGCGAGGTGGTCGAGCAGGGCCGCGAGGTGTCGCTCGAGGCGCGCATGGCCGACAAGGGCGGCGCCGGCCGGCCGTATCTCTTCACCGGCCGGCCGCTGCGCGTCGCGGGGGAGACCTACGTCATGGGCTTCGGCCGCGACATCTCCGAGTGGAAACGCGCCGAGGAGCGCACCTTCCGGGCCAAGGAGCGGCTGGACCTCGCGCTCAGCGGCTCGCGCCTCGCCCTCTGGGACTGGGACCTGCGCGCCAACCGCGTCTACTTCAACGAGGGCTGGGCCGCCATGCTCGGCGGCGAGAAGCGCGAGTCGACCATCGCGTGGGAGGAGGCGCGAAGGGGCATCCACCCCGACGACGCGAACCTCCACGAGGCCGCGGTGGCGAACGCCGTGCAGGGGGTGAGCGAGGCCTTCGAATGCGAGTACCGCGTCCGGCACGCCTCGGGGGACTGGATCTGGGTGCACGCGCGGGGCAAGGTCACCCAGCGCGACGAGGGCGGGCGGGCGCTGCGCATGACGGGCACCTCGACCGACGTCACCAAGCGCAAGGAGGCCGAGGAGCGCGCCGAGTACCTCGCCACGCGCGACGCGCTCACGGGGCTGCCCAACCGCGTCCTCCTGCACGACCGCCTCGAGCAGGGCATCGTGAATGCCGCCCGCCACCGCACCGGCTTCGCGTTCATGTTCATCGACCTGGACCGCTTCAAGACCATCAACGACTCGCTGGGCCACGACGTGGGCGACGAGCTCCTGAAGCGCGTGGCCGCGCGGCTCACCGCGTGCGTGCGCGCCTCCGACACGGTGGCGCGCCTCGGCGGCGACGAGTTCGCGGTCATCCTCGAGAACCTGCGCGGTCCCGACGACGACGGCGCGCAGCAGGTCGCCGACAAGATGATCGCGGCGATGGCGGCACCCATGCTCGTCGGCAGCCAGCACCTCAACACCTCCTGCTCCATCGGCATCAGCCTCTACCCCGGCGACGGCCGCGAAGCCGCCACCCTCATGAAGCACGCCGACGTCGCGATGTACTACGCCAAGGAGAAGGGGCGCAACAACTACCGGTTCTTCTCCGCGGAGATGAACCAGCGCGCGCAGGAGCGCCTGTCGATCGAGAACTACCTGCGCCTCGCCCTGCGCAGGAACGAGCTGGTCCTGCACTACCAGCCGCGCGTGCGCATGGCCGACGGCGCGCTCACGGGCATGGAGGCGCTGGTGCGCTGGACGCATCCGCGCCGCGGGCTCCTCGCGCCGGGGAAGTTCATCGAGGTCGCGGAGGATTCCGGCCTCATCGTCCCCATCGGCGAGTGGGTGCTCGAGCGCGCGTGCCGCCAGCTGCGCGACTGGCAGCGCACGCTGGGGCGGGACTTCCGCCTCTCCGTGAACCTCTCGGTGGGCCAGCTCGCGGACGCCGACCGCCTCTACCGCGCAGTCGAGGGCGCCGTGCGCGACGCTGGGATCGACCCGGGCTGCCTGGAGCTCGAGCTCACCGAGAGCCTGCTCATGCAGAACCTGGGCGAGAAGGCGGCGCTCCTGCACCGGCTGGGCGAGCTGGGCGTGGGCATCTCCATCGACGACTTCGGCACGGGCTACTCCTCGCTCTCCTACCTCAAGACCCTTCCGGTGGACGCGATCAAGATCGACAGCTCTTTCGTGCGCGACATCGGGCTGGACGCCAACGACGAGGCCATCGTGAGCGCCATCATCGCCATGGCGCACTCGCTGCGGCTCGGCGTGATCGCCGAGGGCGTGGAGACGGCCGCGCAGTTCGCGGCCCTGAAGGCCCTGGGCTGCGACGAGTACCAGGGCTTCCACGCGAGCCCCGCCCTCCCGCCGGGCGAGTTCGAGAGCCGCTTCGCCGCGAAGGGGAACGCCCCCCCCCGTTCCTAGTCCTTCGCGTCTATCCGCAGCTCCTGCACCTTGCGGGTGAGCGTGTTCCTGCCGATGCCGAGGAGCCCGGCCGCCTCGATGCGCCGCCCGCCGGTGTGGGCGAGCGCCCGCGTGATGAGCGCCGTCTCGAAGTCGCGCGTGAGGCCGCCGGCGATGCCGGACTCGCCGCGCGCGAGCCGCGCGGCCACCTCGCGCTCCAGGGCCGCGCGCCAGTCGCCTGCGCCGCCCGGCGCCGCCGCGCCGCCGGGGGGCTCGCCGCGGATCTCAGGCGGCAGGTCGGCCACGTCGACCGCCTGCCCGGGCGCCATCACCGTGAGCCAGTGGCAGAGGTTCTCGAGCTGGCGGACGTTGCCGGGGAAGTCGCGCGTGGCGAGGAACTGCAGCGCCGCGTCCGTGAGCCGCTTGCCGTCCACGCCCAGCTCACGCGCGCTCCTCGCGAGGAAGTGCCGGGCGAGGACCGGGATGTCCTCGCGGCGCTCGCGCAGGCTGGGCAGCCGCAGGCGGATCACGTTGAGGCGGTGGAAGAGATCCTCGCGGAAGAGCCCCTGGCGCACGCGCGACTCGAGGTCCTGGTGCGTCGCGGCGATCACGCGGACGTTGGCCGTGATCGGCGTGTGGCCGCCGACGCGGTAGAACTGGCCGTCGGAGAGCACGCGCAGCAGCCGCGTCTGCAGGTCCGGGGGCATGTCGCCGATCTCGTCCAGGAAGAGCGTGCCGCCCTCGGCCTGCTCGAAGCGCCCGCGGCGCATGGCCTGCGCCCCGGTGAAGGCGCCGCGCTCGTGGCCGAAGAGCTCGCTCTCCAGGAGGTCCTTGGGAATGGCCGCCGTGTTGATCGCGATGAAGGCCTTGCCGGCGCGCGGGCTGTGGCGGTGCAGCGCGCGCGCCACGAGCTCCTTGCCGGTGCCGGACTCGCCGGTGATGAGCACCGTCGCGTGCGACTGCGCGAGCCGGCCGATCGCGCGGAAGACCTCCTGCATCGCCGGCGCCTGGCCGAGGATCTCGGGCGCCTCGCCTCCCTCCGGCGGCGCCTCGAAGCGCCTGCGGCTCTCGTCGAGGGCGCGGCGCACGAGCTCCACGGCGTGGTCGACGTCGAAGGGCTTGGGCAGGTACTCGAAGGCGCCTCCCTGGAAGGCCGCCACGGCGCTCTCGAGGTCGGAATACGCCGTCATCACGATCACCGGGACGCCCGGCAGGCGCTCCTTGAGCGCCTGCATGAACTCCAGGCCCGTGGGTCCCGGCATGCGGATGTCGCTCACCACGACCTCGGGGGACTCGTCCGCGAGGCGCTCCAGGGCCTCGCGGGCCGACGCGAAGGTCCGGAAACCGATGCCCTCGCGCGCGAGCGCCTTCTCGAACACCCAGCGGATCGAGCGGTCGTCGTCGATGATCCAGACGGGCGTCGCGTCCCCTGGGCTTCGCCCTTCCGCGGGCATGGCGTCGGTGCGTTCGTCGGGCATGGTGGCGTCCGTTTCCCTGTCAGTGGCGGGCGATCCCGGCCTCGCCGGCGCTGCGCACGGGCAGCAGGATCGTGAACCGGGTGCGCCCGGGCGCGCTCTCGAACTCGATCAGCCCGTGGTGCTGGTGCACGTAGTTCTGCGCGAGCGAGAGCCCCAGGCCCGTGCCGCCCTCGCGCCCGCTCACGAGCGGGAAGAAGACCTTGCCGGCGAGCTCGTCCGGGATGCCGGGCCCGTTGTCCTCGATCTCCACCGAGACGGCGTGCCGGTAGCGCGTCCTCGCGATGGTCACCTGGCGCGCGATGCGGGTGCGCAGCACGATGCGCCCGCGCCCCGCCATCGCCTGCGCGGCGTTCCTCGCCACGTTGAGGATGGCCTGCAGCAGGCTCTCCTTGTCGCCCGGGAAGTCCGGAAGGCTCACGTCGTAGTCGCGGCGCACCTCGAGCCCCGCCGGGTACTCGGCGAGCAGGAGCGTGCGCACGCGCTCGATGACCTCGTGCACGTTCAGCATCTCGATCTGCGGCAGGCGGTGCGGCGTGAGCATGCGGTTCATGAGCGCCTGCAGGCGGTCGGTCTCCTTCACGATCACCTGCGTGAACTCGCGAAGCTCCGGGTCGGGGAGCTCGCGCTCCAGGAGCTGCGCCGCGCCGCGGATGCCGCCCAGCGGATTCTTGATCTCGTGGGCGAGGTTCCGGACCAGCTCCCGGTTGGCCTGCTGCTGCTCCACGAGCTTCGCCTCGCGCGCGATGCGGATCTGCTCGCCCAGCTCGCGCAGCTCGATGAGCAGCCGCGAGCCGTCCTCGTCCACGGGGGCCGCCACGCAGTGCAGCGTCGCCACCTCGCCGCCGATCGCGAGCTCGAGCTCGTTGTCGCTGAAGCCCGCGTCCTCGGCCACGGCCTGCGAAAGCCGCGCGAGGAAGGCCTCGTTGCCCGGGAGCACGCGCCCGAGGGGCGTGCCGAGGAGGTGCTTGCGCCCGTGGGCGAGGAGCGTCTCGGCGGCGGGGTTGGCGTAGGTCACGAGCAGGCGGTCGTCCAGCAGGAGCACGGCGGTCGCGAGCAGCTCGAGCCCGGGGTAGGGGATCGTCACGCGCGCGTCCCCGCGGGGCGAAAAGGAGGAACCGCGCCAGCGAAGCGCGCTGGCGCGTCGGCGGAAGGGGGGTGCCGGAAGGGGAGACTGCGCGAGGCTAGGGCTTGAGCGCGCCGAGCTCTTTCTTGAGCGCCTCGATGTTCTTCTCGTGCTCGGCGACGGTGGCCTGCAGGCCCCGGATGCGTCCCGAGGCCCGGTCGATCGCCGCGCGCATCTCGGCCTGCTGCGCGGGCGTGGGATCGGTAGCCTGCTGCGCGACGCGCACCGCGGCGATGAGCGTCGGGTTCTGCTGTTCCTGGAGGAGGAGCTTGCGGACCTCGGCGAGCGACTTCTCCTCCTGCGCGAGCTCGTCCTGCAGGATCTTGCGCCGCACGTCGTCGCGGCCCTTCTGCGTGTCGCGGTCGACCGAGGCCACCGCGTTCGGAAGCCCGCGCGGCGTCACCACCGCCACGGCCGGCGTCACGGAGAGCTTCTCCGACGCGGGCGCCTTCCCCGTGCCCGCCGCCTGCGGGGCGATGCCGGGGATGGTGCTGAGCGGCTCGAGGTCCAGGACGATCGCGCCCTTCATCGGGCGGTTGGTGTACGTCACGCGCCCGCTCTCGTCCACGTGCTTGTAGATGGTCGTCTGCGCATCCGCGAGCGCGGGGGCGAGGCTCACCGCAACACCGATCCAGAGCGTCTTCATCACGCACTCCCACGCGCGACAGGGGATGTTCAGGATAGGGAGCGCTCATCGAAAAAGTCAACGAGATCAAGGGTCTAGGCCGAAAATGCCCCATACCTTGTGGTTGGGGCGCAAGCCGACCACAAGGCGCGCCGGGCGGCGGAAGCGAAAAGGGGGCGGACGCGGCCGCCCCCTCGCCCCGGGCCCGGCAGGCCGCGGCCTCAGGCCGAGTAGTACATCTCGTACTCGACCGGGTGCGTGGTCATGCGGAAGCGCGTGACCTCCTCCTGCTTGAGCGCGATGTAGGCGTCGATCAGGTCGTTGGAGAACACGCCGCCGCGCGTGAGGAACTCGCGGTCCTTGTCGAGCGCCGCGAGGGCCTGGTCCAGCGAGTGGCAGACGGTCGGGATCTTCGCGTCCTCCTCGGGCGGCAGGTCGTAGAGGTTCTTGTCGGCCGGGTCGCCGGGGTGGATCTTGTTCTGCACGCCGTCGAGGCCCGCCATCATGAGGGCGGAGAAGGCGAGGTAGGGGTTGGCCGTGGGATCGGGGAAGCGCACCTCGATGCGGCGCGCCTTCGGGCTGGTCACGAACGGCACGCGGATCGACGCCGAGCGGTTGCGCGCGGAGTAGGCGAGCTTCACCGGCGCCTCGAAGCCGGGCACGAGGCGCTTGTACGAGTTGGTGCCGGGGTTGGTGATGGCGTTGAGCGCGCGCGCGTGCTTGATGACGCCGCCGATGTAGTAGAGCGCGAACTCGGAGAGGCCCGAGTAGCCGTCGCCCGCGAACAGGTTCTGGCCGCCCTTCCAGATGGACATGTGCACGTGCATGCCCGAGCCGTTGTCGCCCACGACGGGCTTGGGCATGAAGGTCGCGGTCTTGCCGTAGCTGCGCGCGACGTTCCACACCGTGTACTTGAGGATCTGCAGCCAGTCGGCGCGCTTCACCAGCGACTCGAACTTCGTGCCGATCTCGCACTGGCCGGGGCCCGCCACCTCGTGGTGGTGCACCTCGACCTCCACGCCCTGCTCTTCCAGCGCGAGGCACATGGCCGAGCGGATGTCCTGGAGCGCGTCGACCGGGGGCACCGGGAAGTAGCCGCCCTTCACCGCGGGCCGGTGGCCGAGGTTGCCGCCCTCGACCTTCTCGTCGGAGGACCAGGAGGCCTCCTCGGAGAAGATCTTGCAGTAGGCGCCGGACATGTCGACCTTCCACTCGACCGCGTCGAAGATGAAGAACTCGGGCTCGGGGCCGAAGTAGGCCACGTCGCCGAGGCCGGTCGACTTGAGGTAGGCCTCGGCGCGGTGCGCGAGCGAGCGCGGGTCGCGGTCGTAGCCCTTGCCCGTCGAGGGCTCGTGCACGTCGCAGGAAAGGGCGAGCGTGGGCTCGTCCATGAACGGGTCCATGCGCGCGGAGCCCGGGTCGGGCATGAGCAGCATGTCGGAGGCCTCGATGCCCTTCCACCCGGCGATCGAGGAGCCGTCGAAGGCGTGGCCGTGCGTGAACTTGTCCTCGTCGAACATCTTCACCGGCACGGTGACGTGCTGCTCCTTGCCCTTGGTGTCGGTGAAACGGAAGTCGACGAACTTGACCTCGTTTTCCTTGATCATCTTGAAGACATCGGCCGCTGCCATGACTCTTTCTCCTGGTTGAGGGATGACGCCCCAGTTTGGGGAATGGGTGGGGTTTTGATTCCTTGGAATCCATGGGATAGCAGAATCCATGCCACCCCAAGCTGAAGCTAACTCATTGATTCATTGAGTTGTGCACCGGTTGAGCGCACCGTGATGCACACACATGGTGCGCTGAGCATACACCCGCACCAAAGATGTGCAATGCGACCAAGGCCCGCCGGCCGGCCGGGTAGCCATATATTAGGAGTCGCGGGCGCCGGCCGGCCCCGGCTATCATCGGGGGCGACGGCCCCGGCGACCGCGGCGGCCCGCCCCACGCTTCCATGGACCGCTACGTCGTCATCGGCAACCCCATCGCGCACTCGCGCTCGCCGGAGATCCACGCCCGATTCGCCCGCGAGACCGGCGAGTCGATTTCGTACGAGCGGATGCGGGTGGACCCAGGCGACTTCGCGCGCGCCGCGGGCGCGTTCTTCGCCGGGGGCGGGCGCGGCGCCAACGTGACGCTTCCCTTCAAGGTCGACGCCTTCGCCTTCGCGCAGGAGCGCACGGCCCGCGCGCGCGAGGCGGGCGCCGTCAACACGCTCGCGCAGCGCGACGGCACGGTGCTCGGAGACAACACCGACGGCGCCGGCCTCGTGCGCGACCTCACGGCGAACCTCGGCCTCGCGCTCGCGGGGCGGCGCATCCTGCTCCTCGGGGCGGGCGGCGCGGCCCGCGGCGTCGTGGGTCCCCTTCTCGCCCTCGCCCCGGCCGCGCTCGTCGTGGCCAACCGCACGCCCGGTCGCGCGCTGGCGCTGGCGAAAGCGTTCGCCGCGGCCGGCCCGGTCGAGGGCGCGGCGCTGGACGCGATGGGCGGCGGCTACGATCTCGTCGTGAACGCGACCTCCAGCTCCACGCGAGGCGAGCCGCTCGCGCTGCCGCCCGGAACCTTCGCGCCGGGGGCGCTTGCCTACGACATGGCCTACGGCGCGGCGGCGATGCCCTTCCTCGAGGCGGCGCGGCGCGCGGGGGCGCGCGCGAGCGACGGCGTGGGCATGCTCGTGGAGCAGGCCGCGGAGTCCTTCTTCCTGTGGCGCGGCAAGCGGCCGGACACCGCGGGCGCGATCGCGGCGCTTCGCGTCTCGTGAAGCGGCTCGCGCGCCTCGCGGGCTGGGCGGCGTTCGCCCTCGCCGCCGCGTTCGTGGCCTACCAGCTCTCCATCCTCGCACGCCTGGCGTGGTGGCGCACGCACGACCCGGCGAGCACGGCGTTCATGGAGGACCGGCTCGAGCGGCTGCGCGAGAGGAAGCCCGCGGCGAAGCTGCGCCACCAGTGGGTGCCCTACGCGCGCATCTCCGTGAACCTCAAGCGCGCCATCGTCGCCGCCGAGGACGCGAAGTTCGCCGACCACGAGGGCTTCGACTGGGAGGCGATGCAGAAGGCCTGGGAGAAGAACCAGAAGAAGGGCCGCGTGGTCGCGGGCGGCTCGACCATCTCGCAGCAACTCGCCAAGAACCTCTTCCTTTCCGGCAGCCGCACGCCGTGGCGCAAGGCCCAGGAGGCGATGGCGACGGTCATGATGGAGAGCGTGATGGACAAGCGCCGCATCCTCGAGATCTACCTGAACGTGATCGAGTGGGGCGACGGCGTCTTCGGCGCGGAGGCGGCCGCGCGCCACTACTTCGGCACGAGCGCCGCCGCGCTCACGCCGTCGCAGGCCGCGCGGCTCGCGGCGATGGTTCCCAACCCGCGGTTCTACGACCGCAACCGCGCCACGCCGTGGCTCGAGAGGAAGACCGGCATCATCCTCGCGCGCATGCCCGCGGCCGAGGTGCCCTGAGCGCCGCGCGAAAATAATCCGCGCGCGGGGAGGACGGCGCGCGGGGTCGCGGCCTAGAATACCGGCGACCCGCCCGGGCCCGCCCGCCACCCCGATGCCGCTCTCCGCCGACAACCCGCGCTCCGCCACGCCGCAGGACCACCTCGACGCGGTGACGAAGCTGCTCGCCAAGCAGCGGCTCGTGGAGGACCTCGTGCACCGCCAGGTCGACGAGGACGCGCGGCGCCACGAGGTCGTCGAGTCGCTCGTCCACAAGCAGAACCTGGCGGAGCTGCAGCGCCGCCTCGACGGCCTGCACCCGGCCGACGTGGCCTTCGTCCTCGAGGGCCTGCCGCTCGAGGAGCGGCTGCTCGTCTGGGGCCTGGTGAGGAGCGAGCGCGACGGCGAGATCCTGCTCGAGGTCTCCGACGCGGTGCGCGACACCCTCCTCGCCGACATGGACTCGGCCGAGATCGTGGCCGCCGCGCAGACCCTCGACGCCGACGAGATCGCCGACCTCGCGCCCGACCTGCCCGACGAGGTGGTCCAGGACATCATCGAGGCCCACGACGCCCACGAGCGCGCGCAGCTGCAATCGGCCCTGTCCTACCCCGAGGGCAGCGTCGGCGCCCTCATGGACTTCGAGGTGGTGAGCATCCGCGAGGACGTCACCTGCGAGGTGGCGCTGCGCTACCTGCGCCGCTTCGACGAGCTCCCGGGCCAGACGGACGCGCTCTTCGTGGTCGACCGCGACGACCACCTGAAGGGGATCCTGCCGCTCAAGCGCCTGCTCGTGAGCGACCCGGAGGTGGAGGTGTCCGCGCTCACGGAGCGCGACGTCGTGTCGTTCACGCCCGACGGGGACGCCGAGGAGGCGGCCCAGGCCTTCGAGAAGTACGACCTGGTGAGCGCCCCTGTGGTCTCGGCGGACGGACGGGTCGTCGCCCGCCTCACGGTGGACGCGGTGCTCGACTTCGTCCGCGAGAGCCAGGAGTCGCAGGAGCTCGCCAAGGTGGGCCTGCGCGAGGAGGAGGACCTCTTCTCCTCCGTGTGGCTCTCGGCCAAGAACCGCGGGCCGTGGCTCGCGCTCAACCTCTGCACGGCCTTCGTGGCCTCGCGCGTGGTGGGCGCGTTCGAGGGCTCCATCGAGAAGCTCGCCGCGCTCGCGGCGCTGATGCCCATCGTGGCGGGGATCGGCGGCAACTCCGGCAACCAGACCGCGACCCTCATCGTCCGGGCGCTCGCCTTCGACCAGGTGAGCGCGGCCAACGCCCGGCGGCTCCTCGCCAAGGAGCTCGGCATCAGCGCGCTCAACGGTGCGCTCTGGGGCAGCGTCCTCGGGTTCGTCGCCTGGCTCCTCTACGGCAACGTCGCCCTCGGGGGGGTAATGGCAATGGCGATGATGCTGAACCTCGTCGTCGCGGCGCTGGCCGGCCTGTTCATCCCGCTCGCCATGGAGCGGTTCGGGCGCGACCCGGCCATCGGCTCGAGCGTCTTCCTCACGTTCGTGACCGACAGCATGGGGTTCTTCATCTTCCTCGGGCTCGCGACGGCCTTCCTCCTGTAGGGGCCATGGCGCGGCTCTTCCTCGCCGTCTGGCCCGACGCGCCCGCGCGCGCGTCGCTCGCCGCGATGGCGTCGGAGGTCGCCCGCCGCTGCGGCGGCCGCGCCGTCCCGGCGGCGAAGCTCCACCTCACGCTCGCCTTCCTCGGCGAGGCGGACCCGGCGCTCGTGCCGTCAGGCGCGCTCGCGAAGTTGGCGGCCCGGTCGGCGCCCTTCGATCTGGCGCTCGACCGCCTGGGCGCGTTCGCGCGCGCGGGTGTGGCGTGGGCGGGCTGCGCCGACGCGGCGCCGGCCCTGCTCGACCTGCAGGCGGGCGTCGAGAGCCGGCTGCGCGAGGCGGGGTTCGACCTCGAGGACCGTCCCTACGCCCCGCACCTCACGCTGGCGCGGCACGTGCGGACGCGGGTCGCCGCCGAGGCGATCGGGCCGGTCGCGTGGCGCGTCGCGTCGTTCGCGCTGGTGGAGTCGGTGCGGGGGAGCGGCACCTATCGCGAGGTCGCGCGGTGGCCGCTGGCGGGGGAAAAAACATGAAGGCCCCGCCCTGAGGCGACAGGCCTTCTGGGAACTGCAAGCCCGTTTGCGAGGCGCTCCCCACGCGGCGTCTCCGGCCGCTTGCGCGGGCGATTCCGGAGGGTCGCGCCTCGTATCCGGGTTCAGGCCGGGTGGCCCGGAAGCCTTGGGGCTTCCGTCAGCTCATCGGCTTGATCAGCGGGGTGATGACCGGGGTGACCGCGGGAGCCATGGGCTTCGCGGGGGCCGCAGCCTTCTTTGCCGCCTTCTTCTTGGCTGGCTTCTTCTTGGCTTTCTTGGCCGGCTTCTTCGCCGCCTTCTTCTTCTTGGCCGCGGGCTTCTTCTTCGCGACCTTCTTCTTCGTCGTCTTCTTCGCCGCCTTCTTCTTCGCGGCGGGCTTCTTCTTGGCCGCGGGCTTCTTCTTCGCGGCGGGCTTCTTGGTGACCTTCTTCTTCGCGGCCGGCTTCTTGGCGGCCTTCTTCTTGGCGGCGGGTTTCTTCTTCGCGGTTGCCATCGTCTTGCTCCTTTCGATTGTTGGACCGAAGTGTCTCTTACGTCCCGGGCGACCTCGCGGCCGTTGGCCCCGGCACTACCAAGCGCTCGGATTTCTCGATCGAACGGTAAGCCTGGTGGCTCTCTTCCGGCGCCCCGCTGCCGCACGTAGCGACCTCGATGCACCAGCTTGGTGGAGCGGATGATATGCGAAAAAATCCGCGGAACCGCGGTTTCGGGCCGTGTCAAGCGCGCTTATTTGCACGAACTGGCGGCGCATTGGTATCGAATCGATACCATCGGCCCCCCGCGTATCCGCCGCGCGGGGCGCCGGCTCAGCCGAGCGTCGATTCCCCGGCGAAGAGCGAGGCGATCGTCTCCCTCGCGCGAACCTCGGCCGCGCGGGCGCCGTCGACCATCACCTCGGCGGGCCGCGGGCGCGAGTTGTAGTTGGAGGCCATCGCCATCCCGTAGGCGCCGGCGGAGAGGATGGCGAGGCCGTCGCCCGCCGCGATCGCGAGGCGCCTGTCCGTGCCCAGCACGTCGGAGGATTCGCAGACGGGGCCGACCACGTCGTAGACGGCCTCCGGGCGGTCCAGCGCCGCGAGCGGGGCGATCTCGTGCCACGCCTCGTACAGCGCGGGGCGGATCAGTTCGCTCATGGAGGCGTCCACGATCGCGAAGCGCCGGTCCTTGTCGAGCTTGAGGTACTCGACGCGGGTGAGCAGGACGCCGGCGTTGCCGACGATGGCGCGGCCGGGCTCGACCACGACGGCGTAGCCCGTGCCCGCGAGGCGCCGGCCGACGGCCGCGCACCAGCGGCCGATGTCGAGCGCCGTCTCCTCCTCGCGGTAGCGGATGCCGAGCCCGCCGCCGACGTCCACGTGGGTGATCGGGACGCCGCGCGCGGCCACTGCCGCGGCGAGCTCGAGCACGCGCTCGAGCGCTTCCTCGAGCGGCGCCATGTCGAGGATCTGGGAGCCGATGTGGCAGTCGATGCCGGTCACGCGCAGGTTGGGCAGGCGCGCGGCGAGGTCGTAGGCGGCCAGCGCCCGGTCGTGGGCGATGCCGAACTTGTTGCCCTTGAGGCCGGTCGAGATGTAGGGGTGGGTGCCGGCGTCGACGTCGGGGTTGACCCGCAGCGAGACCGGCGCGCGCACGCCCGCCTCTCCGGCGAGGCGGTCCAGGCGCTCGAGCTCCGGCTCGCTCTCGACGTTGAAGCAGCGGATGCCCGCTGCCAGCGCCGCGCGGATCTCGGCCTCGCTCTTGCCCACGCCGGAGAAGATGACGCGGTCGGCGCGCCCGCCGGCGGCGAGCACGCGCGCGAGCTCCCCGCCGGAGACGATGTCGAAACCCGAGCCCAGGCGCGCGAGCAGCGCCAGCACCGCGAGGTTCGCGTTGGCCTTGACCGCGTAGCACACGAGATGGTCGGTGCCTGCGAGCCCCTCGTCGAAGGCCCGCCACGCCCCCTCGATGGCCGCGCGCGAGTAGACGTAGCAGGGCGTCCCGAAGCGGGCGGCGACCTCCGCCAGGCGCACGCCCTCCATCCACAGCTCGCCCTCGCGGCGGTGCACGGCGCTCATGGGGTGGCGAGGGAGGCGGGCTTCGGGGTTTCGGGCAGGCGCAGCGGGCCCTTCTGGCCGCAGGCGCCGAGGGCGATCGCGAGCGCGATCCAGGCGAGTGCGCGTATCATTCCCGGGAGCGTAGCACAGCCCCCCCGCGCCCCCATGGACGAGAGCGAATTCCACCGCGCCGCCGACGAGATCCTCGCCCGCATCGAGCGCGCCGCCGAGGGCTCGGAAGGCCTCGACGCCGACCTCGAGGCCGGCATCCTCACCCTCGAGTGCCCCGACGGCAGCCGCATCATCGTGAACCGCCAGGCGCCCAACCGCGAGATCTGGGTGGCGGCGCGCTCGGGCGGCTTCCACTTCGCGTGGCGCGAGGGCGCCTGGCGCGACACGCGCTCGGGAGAGGAGCTCTTCGCCTCGCTCGCGCGGATCGTGCGCGGGCAGGCCGGCGAGGCGATTTCCTTCGGCTGAGCGGGCCCGCGGGCCCCGTTTTCCGGGAAGGTATCGACCCGACACGAAATGGCGGGCGCGCAAATCCTTGACTTTTTCGTATCGAATCGATACTAATCGAGGGCGCGCACGGGGCGCGGCATGAGGAGGCGGCGTGGACAAGAACCCGCTGGTGCTGCTGGAGCTGGTCGAGCGGCTGGCGAACCTGATGCGCGCCGAGATGCGCAAGGCCGGCGCCGACGAGGGCCTGCAGCCGGTGCACCTGCACGCGCTCATCTACCTCAGCAAGGCCAACCGCTATTCCAACACGCCGCAGGCCCTGGCGGCCTACCTCGGCCTCACCAAGGGCACCGTGTCGCAGACGCTGCTCATCCTCGACCGGCGCGGCCTCATCGAGCGCTACCAGGACGACATCGACCGCCGCGTCGTGCGGCTGCGGCTCTCGACCGCCGGCGAGCAGCTCCTCTACGAGGCCCAGCCGGCGCTCGCCTGGCAGAACGCCACCCGCAACATCAGCCCCAACCGCATCCGCAACGCCACCTCGGCGCTGCGGGAGACGCTCGCCACTTTCCAGGAGGACAACGAGGGGGCGATGTTCGGCGAGTGCACGGACTGCACCCACTGCCAGAAGCTCTCCCAGCGCATCTTCCGCTGCGGGCTCAAGGGCGACCGGCTCTCCGGCCCCGAGACGCGGCGGCTGTGCTGGCTCTTCGAGGCGAAGCGGGAGAGCGAGTAGGCCGATCAGGCGGCCGCGAGCCGCGCCCGAGCGCGGGCGATGGCGGCGCGCACGGCTTCGGGCGCCGTGCCGCCGGTGTGCCGGCGCGTGGCGGCCGACCCCTCGGGCGTGAGCACCTCGGCGACGTCCGCCTCCACCAGGGGCGAGAAGGCGCGCAGGCGCGCGAGCGGCAGCGCCGCAAGGTCGACCCCGGCCGCCTCGGCCTCGCGCACCGCGCGGGCGACCACCTCGTGGGCGTCGCGGAACGGCATGCCCTTGCGCACGAGGTAGTCGGCGAGGTCGGTCGCGGTGGCGTAGCCCTCGGCCAGCGCCGCGCGCATCCGGTCGGCGCGCGGCGTCACCCCGCCCAGCAGCTCCGCGAGGATCGTGAAGGTGTCGGCGAGGGTGTCGGCGGCGTCGAAGAGCGGCTCCTTGTCCTCCTGGTTGTCCTTGTTGTAGGCGAGCGGCTGCGCCTTCACCAGGGTGAGGAGCGCCACGAGCGAGCCGTAGACGCGGCCGGCCTTGCCGCGCATGAGCTCCGGCACGTCGGGGTTCTTCTTCTGCGGCATGATCGAGGAGCCGGTGCAGAAGCGGTCGGCGATGTCGACGAACCCGAAGCGCGGGTTCATCCACAGGACCAGCTCCTCGGCCAGCCGGGAGACGTGCGCCATGGCGAGCGCCCCCGCAGCCAGGAATTCGATGGCGAAGTCGCGGTCGGAGACGGCGTCGAGCGAGTTCTCGCAGACGCCGTCGAAGCCCAGCTCGGCGGCCACCGACTCGCGGTCGATGGGGAAGCCCGTACCGGCGAGCGCCGCCGCCCCCAGCGGCAGGCGGTTCACGCGGCGGCGGCAGTCGGCCAGCCGCTCCGCGTCGCGCGAGAACATCTCGAAATAGGCCATGAGGTGGTGGCCGAAGGTCACCGGCTGGGCCACCTGCAGGTGGGTGAAGCCCGGCATCACGGTCGCGGCGTGGGCCTCGGCCATGTCGAGAAGCCGGCCGCGCACGGCGCGAAGCAGCGCGAGGAGCGCGTCGATCTCCCCGCGCAGCCACAGCCGCACGTCGGTGGCGACCTGGTCGTTGCGCGAGCGCCCGGTGTGCAGCCGCTTGCCGGCGTCGCCCACGAGCTCGGTCAGCCGCGCCTCGATGTTCAGGTGCACGTCCTCGCGCGCCACCGACCACTCGAACCGCCCGTCCCGGATCTCGGCGGCAACCTGCGCCATGCCGCGCTCGATGTCGGCGAGGTCCCCGGCAGGAAGGATCCCCTGCCGGGCGAGCATTCGCGCGTGGGCGAGCGACCCGAGGATGTCGACTTCCGCCAGGCGGCGGTCGAACGCGACGGAGGCCGTGTAGCGTTGCATCAGCCGGTCGGCGGGCTCCGCGAAGCGGCCGGACCAGGCCTTGGCGGGCGCGGACGCGCCTTTCGGGGAATCTTCGTGTTGCATGGAGTCGGCGGCGTCGGGAAGAATGGCTGCGTGCCGAGTATAAATCAGACGGGTGCGGGCATCCGGTTGCCGAACTTCTGCAACCTCGGCGTGATGCTGCGCGTGCTGGTGATCGCCAACGCCCTGGTGCTGGCGGCCGCGGCCGTGCGGGCCACCCGGCCGGCGGAGATCGCCGGCAACTTCCTCGTCGGCGCCGCCTTCGCCGAGCCCGTGCTCATCGTCTCGCTCCTGCTCCTGTGCGCCGGGCGGCGCTTCCTGCACGCGCTCGGGTATCCCGCCGCCATCGCGGCGGTCTTGGCCCTCGAGGTGGCGCTCGCCTGGGCCTGGGTCGCGGCCTTCGGGGAGCTGCTGCCGGGCGGCGCACCCGTCTCGTTCGCCCGCGTGGCCCTGCTGGTCGTCTTCGTCACGGCGGTGATCCTCGCCTACTTCGACCTGCGCGCCCGGGCGCTCGCGCCCGCCATCGCCGAGGCGCGCATCCAGGCGCTGCAGGCCCGCATCCGCCCCCACTTCCTCTACAACAGCATCAACGCGGTCCTCTCGCTCATCCGTTCCGACCCGCGGCGGGCGGAACAGGCGCTGGAGGACCTGGCGGACCTCTTCCGCGTGCTCATGGCCGACAACCGCTCGCTCGCGCCCATCGCCAAGGAGATCGAGATCGCGCGCCAGTACCTCGCCATCGAGCAGCTGCGGCTGGGCGAGCGGCTGCGGGTCTCCTGGCGCACCGGGGCGATGCCGGCCGACGCGCTGGTGCCGGCGCTCCTGCTGCAGCCCCTCGTGGAGAACGCGGTCTACCACGGCGTCGAGCCGCTGGAGTCGGGCGGGGAGATCGCCATCGAGGTCTCGGGCACCGGCGAGGAGGTGGTGATCCGCCTCACGAACCCCTACCGGCCCGGGGGCGACCACCATTCCGGCAACCGCATGGCGCTCGCCAACATCCGCGAGCGCCTGCAGCTGCACTTCGACGCCGAGGCGAGCATGCGGGAGCGGGCCGCGGACGGCGCCTGGGAGGTGACCATCCGCCTGCCCTACATCACGGCACCGCGATGACGCTCGCCGACGCGAGGGCCTGCCGCATCCTGGTCGCCGACGACGAGGCGCCGGCGCGCGCGCGCCTGCGCGACCTGCTGGACGACTGCCGCGCCGAGCTCCCGCTCGTCATCGTCGACGAGGCGAGGAACGGCCGCGAGGTGCTCGAGATCGTCGCGCGGGAGAAGGTCGACGTGGTGCTCCTCGACATCCGCATGCCGCAGATGGACGGCATGGAGACCGCCCGCCACCTGGCCGCCATGGAGCGCCCGCCGGGCATCGTGTTCACGACCGCCTTCGACGCCTATGCGATCAAGGCCTTCGAGGTGAATGCGATCGACTACCTCCTCAAGCCCATCCGCGCCGCCCGCCTGCTGGCGGCGCTGAGGAAGGCTTCGGCCGCCGCGCCCAGCCGGGAGGCGCTGGCCGCCGCCGCCACGCAGCCGCGGCGCCACCTGAGCGTGCACGAGCGCGGGCGCATCCACCTCGTGCCGGTCGCCGGCATCCTCTACCTGCGCGCCGAGCAGAAGTACGTGACCGTGCGCACCCTCGACCGCGAGCACCTCGTGGAGGAGTCCCTCACCCGGCTCGAGGAGGAGTTCGGCGAGGCCTTCCTGCGCGTGCACCGCAACTGCCTCGTCGCGCGCGCGGCCATCGAGGGCTTCGAGCGAACCGACCACGAGGGCGAGGCGGGGTGGGCGGTCATCGTGCGCGGCACCGGCGAGCGGCTGGCGGTGAGCCGGCGCCAGCAGCACATCGTCAGGGAGTTCCGGTAGCCGGATACGCCGGGTGCCTTGGCGGCCTATTCCCAGTAGGGCGGGTCGCCGAAGGCCCGCTTGAGGTGGTCGATGAAGAAGCGCACCTTGGCGGGAAGCAGGCGCCGCTCGGGGAAGACCGCGTAGATGTTGTTGCCCGGCACGGCGAACTCGTCCAGCACGGAGACGAGGCGGCCCTTCTTCACCTCCTCGCTCACCTCCCAGGCGCTGCGCAGCGCGAGCCCCTCGCCGGCCAGCGCCCAGCGCGTGAGCACCTCCCCGTCGTTGCACTGGAGGTTGCCGGCCACCTTCACGGTGACGGGCTTGCCGCGGTCGTGGAAGGACCAGGCGTCGGCCACGCCGTCCTCCGTGCTGGTGACGAGGCAGTTGTGGCGCGCGAGGTCGGCGAGCGCCTTCGGGCGGCCGGCGCGCTTCAGGTACGCGGGCGACCCGCACACGACGCGGTGGTTGCGCGCGAGCTTCACGGCCACCAGGTCGGCGCTCTTCAGGTCGGCGATGCGGATGGCGAGGTCGAAGCGCTCGTTCTTGAGGTCGACGAGGCGCTCGGAGAGGTGCAGCTGGACGGCGAGATTGGGGTGCGCGGCGAGGAAGGCCGGCAGGTGCGGCGCGATGTGCTTGCGCCCGAACGCGGTCGGCGCGGTGACGATGAGCCGGCCGGCGGCGCTCTTCGCGCCGGCGGTGAGCGCGTCCTCGGCGGAGCGCAGCTCGTCGAGGACCCGGTGGCAATCCTCGTAAAATGTGGCACCCTCGGGGGTGAGGGTGACCTTTCGCGTGGAGCGCTTGAAGAGCTTCACGCCGAGGCGCTCCTCGAGCTGGTCGATCCGCCGGCCCACCATCGCCGGCGTGATGCCTTCCTCGCGGGCAGCGGCCGACAGGCTGCCGCGCTGCGCGACATCCACGAAGGTGGTCAGCTCCTTGAATTTGTCCATTGCCGACTTGAAGTATAAGACGTTTTCCGAAAGTTGGCGATTACCCTAACACAAGTCACATAATAGACTCTCAGGCTGACCCGATACCCGAGGCGCCGGCATGGCCCGCGCGCATCCCGTTCCCGAAAGGCAGACCATGGACACCAAGATCATCCTTCCCGCCGGCATGGAAGTCTCCGGCGCCCTCAAGCCCGAGTACGGCCGCGTCCTCACGCCCGAGGCCCTCGCTTTCGCCGCGAAGCTGCTGCGCCAGTTCGGCCCCCGGCGGCTGGAGCTCCTCGCTGCGCGCGCCGAGCGCCAGAAGGCCTTCGACGCCGGGAAGATGCCGGATTTCCTCCCGGAGACCCGCAGCGTCCGCGAGTCCGACTGGAAGGTCGCCGACCAGCCGAAGGACATCCTCGACCGCCGCGTGGAGATCACCGGCCCCACGGACCGCAAGATGGTGATCAACGCCCTCAACTCGGGCGCCTCCACGTTCATGGCCGACTTCGAGGACGCCAACTGCCCCACCTGGGAGAACATGGTCGAGGGCCAGGCGAACCTCATGGACGCCGTGCGCCGCACCATCACCTTCGAGCAGGCCGGCAAGGGCTACAAGCTGAACGAGCGGACGGCCGTCCTCTTCCCGCGGCCGCGCGGCTGGCACCTCGACGAGAAGCACGTGACGCTCGACGGCAAGCCCGTCTCCGGCGGCATCCTCGACTTCGCCCTGTACTTCTTCCACAACGCGAAGGAACTGCTCGCGCGCGGCTCCGGCCCGTACTTCTACCTGCCGAAGATGGAGTCGCACCTCGAGGCGCGCCTCTGGAACGACATCTTCACCGTGGCGCAGAAGGAGCTGGGCGTGCCGCACGGCTGCGTCAAGGCGACCGTCCTCATCGAGACGATCGTCGCCGCCTTCGAGATGGACGAGATCCTCTGGGAGCTGCGCGACCACTCCGCGGGGCTCAACATCGGCCGCTGGGACTACATCTTCTCCTGCATCAAGAAGTTCCGCTCCCACCCCGACTTCTGCCTCGCCGACCGCGCGCAGGTCACGATGACCGCGCCCTTCATGCGCGCCTACGCGCTGCTGCTGGTGAAGACCTGCCACCGCCGCAACGCCCCGGCCATGGGCGGCATGGCGGCGCAGATCCCGATCAAGAACGACCCGGCGGCCAACGAGGCGGCCATGGAGAAGGTGCGCGCCGACAAGCTGCGCGAGGTGACCGACGGCTGCGACGGCACCTGGGTCGCGCATCCCGGCCTCGTGCCCATCGCCAAGGCCGTCTTCGACCAGCACATGCCGCAGCCGAACCAGTACGGCAAGCAGCTGCCGGAGGTGAGCGTGACCGCGGCGCAACTCCTCGACTTCAAGCCCGAGGCGCCCATCACCGAGGTGGGGCTGCGCAACAATGTGCAGGTGGGCATCCAGTACATCGGCTCCTGGCTGGGCGGCAACGGCTGCGTGCCGATCTTCAACCTCATGGAGGACGCCGCGACGGCCGAGATCTCGCGCTCCCAGGTCTGGCAGTGGATCCGCTCGCCCAAGGGCGTGCTGGCCGACGGCCGCAAGGTGACCAAGGCGCTCTTCCACGAGATCCTCGCCGACGAGCTGAAGAAGACGCCCTCGATCGTGGGCGCCGAGGCCTTCGCCGCGGGCAGGTACGCGGAGGGAGCGCGGCTCTTCGAGGAGATCACGGCCTCGGACGACTACGTCGAGTTCCTGACGCTGCCGGCCTACAAGGCGCTGGCGTAGGGCCGCGGCGCGCAATATCCTGCCCGTAGCGCGCGGCATCGTCCGCAGCGCGCGCGCCGCGAGGCGCGCACCATCGGTTCATCCCTCTTGGGAAGGAGGCGCAGATGAAACCGGGAGACGTGGCGGAATTCTTCTTCGTGGGCGCGGGCACCATGCCCGGCCTGCTCGTCTGGCTGGGCGACCCGGGGCTCGCCGTCCTCGTCCTCGTGGCGCTCCTCTTCGCCGCGTGCCTCGCGGCCCTGGCCGATCCCGAGGCGCCCTTCCGCCGCATGAAGCCGCCCGGGCGGGAAGGCGGCCCGGACCCGCGCGCCTAGTCGGGCATCCGCCACACGGCGCCGCACTGGCGGCAGCGCACGCGCAGCCACGGGTACGGGAGCGGCGTGTCCGGCGGGTCGAAGAAGGGGCCCACCGCGGCGTGGCCGGAGGCGAGGATCTCGAAGCGCGCGTAGGTCCGGCACGCCGGGCAGGTCGAGTGCGCGCCGTAGGCCTCTGCGCGCTCCAGCACCGCGTGGTAGCGCCGCCACGAGTAGAGGCCCAGCGCGATCGCGCCCACCACCAGGGCCACGAGCGCGGCCGACTTCAGGTCCAGCCGCAGCCGGCCCAGCTCCTCGAGGCAGGACGCCACGACGATCCCCGACAGGAAGCAGGTCGTGAAGGAGAGGTGGCTGTCGATGAGCTGCCGCTCGTACCACTTGCGGAAGCCCATGCGCCGGATGCGCGAGGCGATGTCCATGCCCCGTCGATGATCCGCGCGGCCACCGGGGGGCGCAAGGCCCCGGGCCTCACCCCTTGGGCTTGGCGGGCGGGCGCGCCTGGCCGGGCTTCGCCGGGAAGCCCCACGGGGGATTCCACGGCACGTCCTCGGCGGGCCGCAGTTCCTCTTCCAGCATCCGGCGCCGGTGTTCCTCGCGCGAGCGCGCCTCGCGTTCGCGCCAGCGCGCGGCCTCGCGCTCGCGGGCTTCCCGGGCGAATCCGCCCGCCAGCTCGTTGCCGCGGAACGCCTCGCGCTCCAGCTGGCGGCGCGCCTCGGCCGCGTCGCGCTCGGCCGAGCCGCCGTCGAGGCGCTTCTGCGCGCGCTCGCCGGCGCAGGGCGTCTCCTGGTAGGTGACGCGGCCGTCGGGGCCGGTGCACTTGTAGAGCGACTGCGCGGCCGCGCCGGCGGGGGCGAGCGCGAGCAGCGCGGGCAGGAGGAGGGCGGGCGCGCGCTTCACACGACCCCCGAATCCATCGCCTGCCGGTCGGCGTGATAGCTCGAGCGCACCATCGGCCCGCAGGCGGCGTTGGCGAAGCCCATGCGCGCGGCCTCCCCCTCGAACATCCGGAACTCGTCCGGGTGCACGTAGCGCGCCACCGGGAGGTGGCTGCGCGAGGGCTGCAGGTACTGCCCGATGGTGAGCATGTCCACGCCGTGCGCGCGCAGGTCCGACATCACGGCGAGGATCTCCCCGTTCGTCTCGCCCAGCCCCACCATGAGCCCCGACTTCGTGGGCGTAGCGGGGTGCGCGGCCTTGAAGTCCCGGAGCAGCCGCAGCGAGTGCGCGTAGTCCGAGCCGGGGCGCGCCTGCGCGTAGAGGCGCGGCACCGTCTCGAGGTTGTGGTTCATCACGTCGGGCGGAGCCGCCGCGAGGATGGCGAGCGCGCGCTCGAGCCGGCCGCGGAAATCCGGCGTGAGGATCTCGATCCGCGTGGCGGGGGAGAGGCTGCGCACGGCGCGGATGCAGTCCACGAAGTGCTGCGCGCCGCCGTCACGCAGGTCGTCGCGATCCACGCTCGTCACCACGACGTAGCGCAGCCTCATCGCGGCGATGGTCTCGCCGAGGTGGCGGGGCTCGTCCGGGTCGAGCGGCTGCGGGCGCCCGTGGGCCACGTCGCAGAAGGGGCAGCGGCGCGTGCACAGGTCGCCCATGATCATGAAGGTCGCCGTGCCGTGGCCGAAGCACTCGCCGATGTTGGGGCAGGAGGCCTCCTCGCACACGGTGTTGAGCTTCGCGTCGCGCAGGATCCGCTTGATCTCGTGGAAGCGCTCCCCGCCGCCGGCGCGGGCGCGGATCCATTCGGGCTTGCGCAGCGGCTCCGCGGGGACGATCTTGATGGGGATGCGCGCGGTCTTGCCGGCGCGCTTGGCGTCGAGCTTGGCTTCGGGCGTGGGGGTGTCGGGCATGGAAGTCTCAGGCCGCCTCGAGGGCCGCGAGGAGCGACTGCCGCCAGCGGTCCTGCACGGCGCCCATCGTATCACGCACCCCCAGGTCGGCCAGCCGCGTGGCCGCGAGCCCGGGGTAGCCGCAGGGGTTGATGCGCGCGAACCCGGCGAGGTCGGCGTCCACGTTGAGGGCGATGCCGTGATAGCTGCAGCCGCGCGACACGCGCAGGCCCACGGCGGCGATCTTGGCCCCGGCGACGTAGACGCCGGGCATGCCGGCGCGGCGCTCGCCCGCGATGCCGTAGCCGGCGAGCAGGTCGAGCACCGACTGCTCGAGGCGGCGCACCAGCTCCTTCACGCCCAGGCCCGCGCGCCGCAGGTCCACCAGCACGTAGGCGACGAGCTGCCCCGGCCCGTGCCAGGTCACCTGGCCGCCGCGGTCGATGCGGACGACGGGAAGCTCCCCCGCGTCCAGCACGTGCTCCGGCTTCGCCGCGAGCCCCAGCGTGAGGACGGGCGGGTGCTCGACGAACCACAGCTCGTCGGGCGTGCCCGCGCCGCGCTCGCGCGTGAAGGCCTGCATGGCGCGCCACACGGGCTCGTAATCGGCGCGCCCGAGCGAGCGCACGGCGATGCGTGCCGCGGCTGTGGCGACGGCAGGCAAGGCGGGGCCCTCAGAGCACCATCATCACCATCGGGTGGCCGGAGAGCTCCCGGTACAGGGCGTCCAGCTGCTCGCGCGAGCGCGCGTTGATGGTGACGGTGACGGAAAGGTAGTTGCCGGCCGCCGACGGGCGCATCTCCATCGTGGCCGCGTCGAAGTCGGGCGCGTGGCGCATCACCACCTCGAGCACGGCCTGGGCATAGCCGTCCTCGCGCCGGCCCATCACCTTGATGGGGAAGGCCGTCGGGAAGGTGAGGAGAGGCTTGGCCTCCGGGCCGTCCTGTCCCACGGGCCGGCGCGCCTCAGCCGGCGACCGCGGCGGCCGCCGCGAGCTTCGCCTTGTACTCCTGGAAAAGCGCGTGCATGCGGCGGAAGACGGGGCCCGGCACGCCCGCGCCCACGGGCTTGCCGTCGAGCGTCGTGACGGCGAGGACCTCCTTGGTGGACGAAGAGAGCCAGATCTCGTCGGCGGCGCGCACCTCGGCCTCGGGGATGGGGCGGATGGCGAAGTCGAGCCTGCCCTCGCGCGCGAGCTCGGTGAGGAGCTCGTAGGTGATGCCCAGCAGGATGTGGTTGTCCTGCGGCGCGGCGGCCACCTTGCCGCCCTTCACGACGAAGACGTTGGAGGCCGCCGCCTCGGTGAGGAACCCGTCGCGGAAGAGGATCGTCTCGGTGGCCCCCGCGTCGGCCGAGACCTGCCGCGCCAGCACGTTGCCCAGCAGCGAGGTCGACTTGATGTGGCACTTCTCCCAGCGGAAGTCCTTCGCGGTGACGCAGGCGACCCCCTTCTCCACCATCTCCGGCGAGGGCGTGGAAAGCGGGGTGGCCATCATGAACACGGTGGGCGAGAGCCCCTTCGGGATCACGTGGTCGCGCTTCGGCGGCACGCCGCGCGTCACCTGGATGTAGACGGCCTGGTTGCCGGGGTGGTGCGCGAGGAGCCGGTCCACCTCGTGGATCCACCCGTCGACGGTGTGCGGGTTGGCGAGCCGGATCTCGTCCATCGAGCGCTGCAGGCGGCTGAAGTGCTCGCGGGCGCGCAGGAGCCTTCCGCCGTAGGCCGGGATCACCTCGTAGACGCCGTCGCCGAAGATGAAGCCGCGGTCGAGGGGCGAGACGCGGATCTCGTCGAGCGGCAGCAGTTCGCCGTTGAAGTGCGCGATGGGGGAGGTCATGGCGTCTACCTGAAGAGGAGGCGGATCGTGTCCCATCCGCGCGAGAGGAACCCGGCGGCCGGCACGTCCTCGAGGGCCACGACGGCGATCTCGGCGACGGCGGCGTTGTCGCGGGCGAGCTTCATTATCCCCGCTTTCTGCCCCCGGGAGTAGGGCGCGACGAAGGGCTGCTCGGTCGCGAGCTGCGCCTTGAGGCCCTCGAAGCGCTCGCGCGGCAGCGTGAGCCAGACGTCGCGGTCGAAGCCCAGCTTCACCGTGGGGCTCGTGCCCTTGAAGATCTCGGGGGTCGCGACCACCTCGCCCTTGCGGTAGAGGCGCTGCGTGTCGTAGGCGAGGAAGCCGAAGTTGAGGAGCTTCTGGTTCTCCGACATGCGCAGCGCGTCGGTGCGCGCGCCCATCACCACGGAGACGAGGCGCCTGTCGCCGCGCTTCGCGGAGGCCACGAGGCAGTAGCCGGCCGCCTCCGTGAACCCGGTCTTCACGCCGTCGACGGTGGGGTCCAGCCACAGCAGGCGGTTGCGGTTGGCCTGCGTGATGCCGTTCCAGGCGTACTCCTTCTGCGAGTAGAGCGCGTACTCGGCGGGAAAGTCGCGGATGAGCGCCGCGGCGAGGTGGGCCATGTCGCGCGCGCTGGCGTGGTGCCCCGGCGCCGGGAGCCCCGTCGCGTTGGCGAAGCTCGTGTTGCGCAGCCCCAGGCGGGCGGCCTCGCGGTTCATGAGCGGGACGAAGGCCTCCTCGGTGCCGGCCACGGCCTCCGCGAGCGCGATGGTGGCGTCGTTGCCGCTCTGCACGATCATGCCGCGCAGGAGGTCGGCCACCGTCACCGGCTTGCCGGGCTCGATGAACATGCGCGAGCCGCCGGCCTTCCACGCCTTCTCCGAGACGCGCACGGTCGCGGCCGGGTCGAGGCGGCGGTCGCGGATCGCGCCGAAGACGAGCCAGGCCGTCATGAGCTTGGTGAGGGAGGCCGGCTCGAAGCGGTCGTCCTCCGATTGCGCGGCGAGCGCCTGGCCCGAGAGCGTGTCCATCAGGTACCAGGCGCGCGCGGCCACCGGCGGCGGGGTGACGGCGGCGGCGGCGACGGGAACGAGGGCGGCGAGTGCGAGGAGCGTTGCGGCGAGGCGTTTCATCGGGCTTTCGGGGGCGTTCAGCGGGTTGCGGGGGCGATGACGGGCGCGAAGCCGAGCGACTCGCTCACCTTGTCGGCGATGGCCCGGGCCTCGGCGAGCGTCCGGTACGGGCCGAGGCGCACGCGATGCAGGTGGCCGGCGGGGGCGACCTGCACCGGCTCCAGCAGCCACGGCAGCTCGCGCGCGACACGGTCGCGGAACCCCGTCGCATTCTCGACACTGGAAAACGCGCCGAGTTGCACGAAGAGCCCGCCGGGCTCGGGCGTCACGAGGTCGGAGGCCACTTCCGCCGGGCGCGGCTGCGGCGTCGGCGCCACCGGCAGCGGCGTGGCCACGGCTCCGGCCGGCGGCGGCATGGCGGGCGGGCCGGCGGCCGCGAGGCGCGCGGCGTCGCGCGCGAACACGCGCTCGACCTCCACGGGCCCGCTGCCGGGGCCGGCGATGCCCAGCTTCGCGGCGGCGGCGTAGGACAGGTCGATCACGCGCCCCTCGTGGAAGGGGCCGCGGTCGTTCACGCGCACGACGACCGACTTCCCGGACTTGAGGCTCGTCACTCGCGCGAAGCTGGGGATGGGCAGCGTCTTGTGCGCGGCCGTCATGGCGAACATGTCGTAGACCTCGCCGGAGGCGGTCTTGCGGCCGTGGAACTTGCGCCCGTACCAGGACGCGAGCCCGCGCTCGCGCATCGGGTCGTCGTTCACCACGGGCGCGTAGGACCGGCCGAACACCGTGTAAGGCCGGTTGGCGAAGCGGTGGTAGGGCTCGTCGGTGGGCACCGCGTCGGGAATGGCGGCGACGTCGGCGGGCACCTTCTCGGGGGGGCCGTCGTCCTGGTAGTAGGCGGGCTTGCCCGGCGGGGCCTTGGGCGCGGTGCCGCACGCCGCCAGCAGGGCCGCGGCGAGCGCGAGGACGGCGGCGGCTGCCTGCTTCACGAGGACACCAGCTGCTTGTGCGTGGAGATCGACATGAGGATGCCGAACCCCGCCAGCATCGACAGCAGCGCCGTGCCGCCGTAGCTCACCAGCGGCAGCGGCACGCCCACCACCGGCAGGATCCCGCTCACCATGCCGATGTTCACGAAGGCGTAGGTGAAGAAGGTGAGCGTGACCGCCCCGGCCGTGAGGCGCGCGAAGGTGGTCGAGGCGTTGGCCGCGATCATGAGGCCGCGCGAGACGATCAGGATGTAGAGCAGGATGAGCAGCAGGGTTCCCGCCAGGCCGAACTCCTCGCCGTAGACGGCGAGGATGAAGTCCGTGGAGCGCTCCGGCACGAAGTCGAGCTGCGCCTGCGTGCCGTTGAGCCAGCCCTTGCCCAGCACGCCGCCGGAGCCGATGGCGATGGTCGACTGGATGATGTGGTAGCCGGCGCCCAGCGGGTCCTCGGTGGGGTCGAGCAGGGTGAGCACGCGCCTTCGCTGGTAGTCGTGCAGCATGCCCCACAGGAACGGCAGGCTCGCGAGCCCGGCCGCGAAGAGCCCCGCGAGGATCTTCCACGACAGCCCGGCGAGGAAGATCACGAAGAAGCCGGAAGCGAAGATGAGGAGGGCCGTGCCGAGGTCCGGCTGGCGCACGACGAGCCCCACCGGGAGCGCGAGGAGCACCGCGGCGACGGCGTAGTCGCGCAGCTCGATGCCCTCCTGGTGGCGGTGGAAGTACCACGCCAGCACGAGCGGCACGGCGATCTTCATGATCTCCGAGGGCTGCACCGTCGTGAACCCCAGGTTGATCCAGCGGCGGGCGCCGTTCCTCACCTCGCCGAAGAGGGCCACGGCGACGAGCAGTACCAGCCCCGCGGCGTAGATGGGCACGGCGAGCCGCATGAGCGCCTGCGGCGGGATGTTGGCGACGACCCACAGGGCCGCGCCGGCGACGGCGATGTTGCGGGCCTGGCCCAGCACGCGGTCGAACGAGGCGCCACCCGAAGCGGAGTAGACGACCGTGAGGCCGAGCGCGAGGGTCAGCACCAGCGCCACCATGAGCGGGCCGTCGATGCGGCGCGACACCATGTCGAAGAGGCGGCTAATCACCCTCGGCCTCCTCGTCGCCCAGCGCCTGCTTGCGCTCGGGGCGCTTGCCCAGCAGGTGGAAGTCGAGCACCTCGCGCGCGATGGGCGCGGCGGTGGAGCCGCCGTGCCCGCCGTTCTCCACGAGGAGCGCGAGCGCGATCCTCGGGTCGTCGGCGGGGGCGTAGGCGATGAAGAGGGCGTGGTCGCGGTGGCGCTCCTTCACCTTCTTCTCGTCGTACTTCTCGCCGGCCTTCATGCCCACGACCTGCGCCGTGCCCGTCTTTCCCGCGACCAGGTACGGCGCGCCCTGCGCGGCGCGGACGGCGGTGCCGCCGGGGCGCGTCACGTCGATCATGGCGGCCTTCACGAGCTCGAGGTGCCCGGGCTTGAAGTCGAGCGGCGGCCCGTTCCTCACCGGCAGCTCGCGGATCTCCTGCGTGCGCGCGTCCTGGACGGCGCGCACCAGCCGCGGGTGCACGGGCACGCCGCCGTTGGCGAGCGTCGCCGTCGCCGCGGCGAGCTGCAGCGGGGTGGCGAGCCAGTAGCCCTGGCCGATGCCCACGCTGATCGTGTCGCCGGCGTACCACTTCTGGCGGAAGCGCTGCCACTTCCAGTCCGTGGAGGGCTGCAGGCCGGAGAGCTCGCCGTCTATGTCGATGCCCGTGCGCGCCCCGAAGCCGAATTGCGTCATGAAGCGGTGGATGGCGTCGACGCCGAGGTCGTTGGCGAGCCCGTAGTAGTACGTGTCGCAGGAGACGACGATGGACTTGTGCAGGTTCACCATGCCGTGCCCGCCGGCCTTCCAGTCGCGGAAGGGGCGTGACACCCCCGGCAGCGTCCAGTGCCCGGGGTCGGAGATGGTGAACTCGGGCGTGCGCTTGCCGTAGGCGAGCGCGGCGAGCGCCATGAACGGCTTGATGGTCGAGCCCGGCGGGTACTGGCCGCGCAGCGCCCGGTTGTTGAGCGGCCGGTCCGGCGAGTTGTTGAGCGCGTCCCAGTTGGCCGGGTCGATGCCGTCGACGAAGAGGTTGGGGTCGAAGCCGGGGCGGGAGACGAGCGCCAGCACGTCGCCCGTCCTCGGGTCCAGGGCCACCAGCGCCCCGCGGTAGTCCTGGAAGGCCTCCTCGGCCACGCGCTGCAGCTTCACGTCGAGCGTGACCACGAGGTTGTTGCCGGACTGCGGCTCGGCGCGCGAGAGCGAGCGGATGGCGCGTCCGCCCGCGTCGATCTCGACCTGCTCGCTGCCCGTGGTGCCGTGCAGCTCGCGCTCGTAGGCGCCCTCGATGCCGAGCTTGCCGATGTGGTCGGTGCCCTTGTAGTTGGCGGCAAGGCCCGCCGACTCGATGCGGCGCACGTCGGCCTCGTTGATCCGCCCGATGTAGCCCACGGCGTGCGAGGCGATGTCGCCATGCGGGTAGGAGCGGAAGAGGCGCGCCTTGATCTCGAAGCCGGGGAAGCGCCAGCGGTTCACCGCGAAGCGCGCCACCTCCTCCTCGGTGAGCCGCGTGCGGATGGGCAGGCTCTCGAAGTTCTTGCTCTCCTCCTGCAGCCGCTTGAAGCGGCGCCGGTCGCGCGGGCTCACCTCGATCACCTGCGCGAGCTCGTCGATGGCGAGCTCGACGTTGCCGACGCGCGAGGGCGTGACCTCCAGCGTGTAGGCCGAGTAGTTGGCCGCGAGCACTTCTCCGTTGCGATCGAGGATGAGGCCGCGGTTGGGCACGACCGGCACCACCGAGATGCGGTTCGCCTCCGCGAGCGTGTGGTAGTGCTCGCGCTGCACCACCTGAAGCCACGCGAAGCGAGCGACGAGGACCCCGAACGCGGCGAGCGCGAGCACCCCCGCCACGGTGAGGCGCGTGCGGAAGATGGTGAGTTCCGCGCGCTGGTCGCGGAGCGCGAGCCCCACCGTCACGACGCCGCCTCCCGGCGCATGCGGCGCAGGCCCGGCAGGTACAGCAGCCAGGTGAGGGGGCCCCAGGCGAGGCAGGCGATCACCGGCGATAGCAGGACCGCGGGGCCGGGCGCCGGCGAGCCGAGCAGGAGGTTGAGGAGCACGATCACGGCCGTCGCCACGACCATGAGGCCCAGCACGTGCAGCGACTGCTCCAGCATCGCGAAGGAGAGCACGCGCAGGCGGATCACCTGCGCCCCGTAGGCGGCGACCACGTAGGCGAGCGCGTGCTGGCCGAGCAGCATCGAGTCGCCCACGTCCATGGCGAGGCCGAGGGCGAAGGCGAGGCCCTGGCCCACGGAGCCGGGCTGGTGGACGGCCCAGAACACGAGCACCAGCAGCAACAGGTCGGGCCGCGCGAGGAGCGCCCAGCCGGCCCACGGCAGGGAGTTGAAGAGATAGGCCGCCACCAGGGAGGCGAGGATGAGCCCCGGCCCCGCCGGGAGCTTCATCACGTCCCTTGCAACCGGGGTGAGGTCCGCCGGTCTCATGGCTGGCGGCGGCCCCGGGCGGGCGCGCGCCGCTCTTCGGGGCGCGACGCGGGCGGCGCGGGCAGCGCCGGCCGCGGCGAGGTGAGGATGCGCACGAACCGGTGGTGGTCCACGCCCGCGGCCGGCAGGGCCGTGATGCGCGCGAACACGTACGCCGCGTTCTTCTCGACCGCCGCGACGCGCGCGACGACGAGGCCCGCGGGGTAGGTCCCGTCGATGCCGGAGGTCACGAAGAGGTCGCCGTTCTGGATGTCGGCGGACACGGGCATGAACGGCACGTCGATCGAGCCGCCCTTGCCCGAGCCCACGGCGATGGCGCGCAGGCCGTTCCTCACCAGCATCACGGGAACAGACTGGTCCTTCTCGGTGAGGAGCGTCACCTCGCTCGTGAACGTGCCCACGGCGGTGACCTGGCCCACCACGCCGTCGGCGTCGATCACGGGCATGCCTGCCTTGATGCCGTGGGTGAGCCCCTTGTCGAGGACGAGCTTCCTCACGAAGGGATTGCGGCCGTAGGTGAGCACCTCCGCGATCACGCCCTCGGCGCCGAAGCGGCTGCGCGGCGGGGTCATGGCGAGGAACTGCTGCTGCTCGGCGGCGAGCAGCTTCGACTGCTGCGCGGCCGCGGAGTACTCGAGGAGCTTCGCCTGCAGCGCCTCGTTGTCGCGCAGCAGCCGGTCCTGCGAGGCGAAGTAGTCGGCCACGCGCGCGAGCGCGGCGCCGGGCGCGGCGGCCAGGCCCTGAAGCGGGGCCACGAGCACGGAGAGCGACAGGCGCACCGCCTCCAGCGCCCCGAAGCGGTGGTCGGCGATCATGGTGGCGATCGCGAGCAGCGCGAAGAACGTGAGGCGGGCGAGGGGACTGGGCCCGCGATGGAAGAACGGAGGCGGCTCGCGGATCACGCCGGGCGGGCGTCAGTCGTTCGTGAA
>Ga0209477_1000188_pt1 | contig 35742 bp, 36 predicted proteins | sample KloWWTupernatant_FD_187180 | JGI IMG/M metagenome (GOLD analysis project Ga0209477, IMG submission 187180) | Active sludge microbial communities from Klosterneuburg, Austria, studying microevolution and ecology of nitrifiers - Klosterneuburg... | ecosystem: Engineered > WWTP > Aerobic digester >...
GGACCTTTAACCTCACGCAGACTCATGCGAGGGCGCCTCCTGGCTGAATTGCTCGGGATGCTTCGATGAATGACGTGAGCGTGGCCACCGGATCGCTGGTGACCAGCGCCTCGCCGATGAGCACCACGTCGGCACCGGAGCGGCGATAGTGCACGATGTCGTCGACACCCAGCACCGCGGACTCAGCGATCTTGATGACGCCCGCAGGAATCCGACCGGCAAGGCGACCGAAGAGGTCGCGGTCGAGCGTGAAGGTGCTGAGGTCACGCGCATTGATGCCGATCAGCTGCGCGCCGAGACCGATCGCACGCTCGAGCTCTTCGGCGTTGTGCGTTTCGACCAGCGGGGTCATGCCCAGCTGCAAGATCAACTCGTAGAGCTCTACGAGGAGCGGCTGCTCAAGCGCGGCGACAATCAGCAACACCAGGTCTGCGCCCGCGGCGCGAGCCTCGAACACCTGGTACGGCGTGGCAATGAAGTCTTTGCGGAGCACCGGAATAGCAACCGCCGCACGAACCGCTTCAAGGTCAGCGAGGCTGCCCTTGAACTTGCGGCCCTCGGTGAGCACGCTCACCGTGCTCGCGCCACCAATCTCGTAGAGGCGCGCAAGCTCTGCGGGATCAGCGATCTCGGCGAGGTCGCCGCGCGAGGGGCTCGCGCGCTTGACCTCGGCGATGACCTTGACCACGTCGGCGGGCGCCAGCGCACGCAACACATCAAGTGGGGCGCGCTGCGCGAGCGCCTCACGCTCGAGCGTCGCAAACGGCTTCAGCGACTCCCGAGACTGTGCGTCGTGTACAGCGCCGGCCGTCAGATCGGCCAGCACGGTCAGTGGGCTTTCGCCGCGACCTTGCTGCCGCCGACGCCGTAGCCGATGGCCTTCAGCACCACGCCAACAATGAGTCCGACAACCAGCAGTCCAGCGGATGCCCACACGACGGTGGGCGCATCCATCACGAATGCAACAGTGCCGATGGTAAAGGCGAGCAGCATGATCGTCACCGCGATCCACGCTGCGGGAGAGTGGCCGTGACCGGGATCTGCAATGGGGTTGCTCATGTTGCTCCTTCGATGGTTCAAAAAACAGTCTAGCGGGAGGGCGGTGGAGTGTTGGAATCCTCCGCGCCGGTGGGGTCAATGCCGCGCGACAGCCCATCCCATCCGTCGATCGCGTCGACGGGGCCGGCGTTCGCCGCGCCCGAGGCGTCGGAGGTGCTAAAGCGCCGGCTGGCGCTCTGCCACTGCCCCGACGAGATCAAGACAAAGACGCCAAACACGGCGATAATCGCACCAGCGATCAGTGTCAAGACCGGCCACACCGTGGGGGTGATCGTCGCGACGAGCGCGACGATCGATGCGTCGCCGGTAATAAATGTCGCCTCGGTCACGCTCGACGCCACGGCCGTGATCGGTGTCGCGAACGCGAGCGGCGCAGCAAGGCCCGCGAGCAGGCCGCCGATGACCACGGTCAACGCACCAAAGACGATGCGCATGATGCGGCCGACGATCGCCAGCACCGCAGCGGCGGCCATCGCGGCCAGTGCGAGGGGTGCGAGGACGGGAAGTGCGTCGGTGCCCGAGACTTCGAGCGGGTGTTCGATCACATCGTGAAGCTCGACGAAATACCAGGTCTGGGTCGATGCGATCAGCGCGAGCGCACCCATGAGCAGCACGAAAAGTACGGCTGGCATCCGCCCGCGGGCGAATCGGCCGACGCGAGGCTCAGCGGTGTTGGTGTCAGTCATGCCGCACGCCTTCGGCCCCGATAACCGCCTGCAAGTCATCGGCGTCAAAACAGGTGCGGGTGCCCGTGTGGCATGCGACCCCAACCTGGTCGACCTTCACCAGCAGGGTGTCGCCGTCACAGTCGAGCCGCACCTCGCGCACGTACTGCACGTGCCCCGAGGTGTCGCCCTTGCGCCAGTATTCCTGGCGCGACCGCGACCAGAAGGTGACACGACCGGAGGTAAGTGTGCGGCGCAGAGCCTCGGCATCCATCCACGCAAGCATCAGCACCTCGGAGGTGTCCCACTGCTGAATGACCGCTGCCACCAGGCCGTCTGCGCCGAAACGGACGCGCTCGATACGAGGGTCGATGTCGCTCATTACCGCACCAAGATTCCGTCTGCGGCCATTGCCGCCTTGACCTCGCCAATGGTGAGGTGTCTGCTGTGAAATACGCTCGCGGCAAGCACCGCGTCGGCGCCGGCGCGCACTGCCGGCGCGAAATCGCGGGCTTCGCCGGCTCCGCCGGAGGCGATCACCGGAACGTGCGAAACCTCCCGCATGAGCCGCACGAGCTCGAGGTCGAAGCCCTCACGCGTCCCGTCGGCATCGATCGAGTTGACCAGCAGTTCGCCCACGCCGCGTTCGATGGCCTCGCGGGCCCAGTCGATCGCGTCGAGCGTCGTTTCTTTGCGGCCGCCATGGGTCGTCACGACGAAACCCGAAGGGGTGGTGGCCGAACGCTTCACATCGAGCGAGAGCACCAGCACCTGCGCGCCGAAGCGGTCGGCAATTTCACCGATGAGCGCGGGGCGAGCAATCGCCGCGGAGTTCACGCCAACCTTGTCGGCACCCACAGCCTGCAGGCGCGCAACATCGTCGACACTGCGCACGCCGCCACCGACGGTGAGCGGGATGAACACCTGCTCGGCGGTGCGCCGCACGACGTCGTAGGTGGTCGCACGCTCGTCAACCGTCGCGGTGACATCGAGAAAGGTGATCTCGTCGGCGCCCTCGGCGTAGTAGCGCGTTGCGAGCTCGACCGGGTCACCGGCATCCCGCAGATTCTCGAAATTCACGCCCTTCACAACGCGACCATCGGCGACGTCCAGGCACGGGATCACGCGGCATGTGACGGTCATCGCGCGCTCACAACCGGGCGGCGTGGATTGCGGTGACGAGAATCGCGCGCGCGCCGAGCGCGTAGAGCTCGTCCATGACACCGTTGACGCCCTTGCGCGGAATCATCACGCGGACGGCGACCCAGTTGGGGTCGCGGAGCGGCGAGATGGTCGGCGACTCGACACCGGGCGACACGGCGGTCGCGGCATCCAACAATTCAAGCGGGAGGTCGTAGTCGACCATGACGTAACGGTGGGCCACGAGCACGCCACGCAGGCGACGAAGGAGCCGCTGGGTGCCCTCGGCCTCGGTCGGCGAACCAATCATCACGGCCTGCGACTGCAAAATGACGGGGCCGAAGATCTCAAGGCCCGCCTGGCGCAGCGTCGTGCCGGTCGAGACGACATCGGCAACCGCGTCGGCAACGCCGAGGCGCACCGCCGACTCGACCGCGCCATCAAGCGGCACAAGCTTGACCTTGACGCCGTGCTGCACGAGAAAGTCTTCGACAAGCCCCGGGTAGCTCGTCGCGACGCGCAACCCCTCGAGGTCGCTCAGTTCGGTGAAGCGGCTGGGCTCGGCCGCGAAGCGGAACGTCGAGGCGCCAAAACCCAGGTCTTCGATCTCGCGTGCCTCGGAGCGCACATCGAGAAGCAGGTCGCGCCCGGTGATACCCACATCGAGCGCGCCGGCGCCCACGTAGGTCGCGATGTCGCGGGGGCGGAGATAGAAAAATTCGACGTCGTTCGCGGGATCGATGACGTGAAGGTCTTTGGGATCACGACGACCGGTGTAGCCGGCCTCGGTGAGCATTTCGGCGGCAACCTCGGCGAGGGAACCCTTATTCGGCACTGCGATGCGCAACATGGATGCGGATGCTTTCGTCTGGAAGGAACAACGTGACAGGGTCACCGCGGCGAAAGACTCGTCGCAGCAGCTCAGAGATGTCGGTAGACATCCTCCAGGGTGAGACCCTTCGCGATGAGCATGACCTGCAGGTGGTAGAGCAGCTGGGAGACCTCTTCGGCCAACGCCGCCGGTGATTCGTACTCGGCGGCCATCCACACCTCGGCGGCCTCTTCGACAATCTTCTTGCCGATGGCATGCACGCCCGCGTCAAGTCGCGCCACTGTGCCTGAATCGGCGGGGCGTTCAATGGCGGTGCGGCTGAGCTCATCAAAGAGTTCGTCGAAAGACTTCACCCCTCAAGCGTACCGCGCTGGCGCGACGGTATTTCCGCGCACCGCTCCCCCGGGGCTGCGCCCGGCCACGCGGGCCTGCGCAGGTCAGTGTGTGTGGGCGTGCGCGCGCGCGGCTTCGCGCAATCTTGCGATGGCAAGTCCAGGATGCTCCGCCCCAAACACGCTCGAACCGGCAACGAAGGTGTCGGCCCCGGCCTCTGCGGCCTGCACGATCGTGCTTTCGGTGATCCCGCCGTCGACCTGCAGCCACGCTGCGGAGCCTCGACGACGGACCTCGCGAGCGAGCGCCGCCAACTTGGGCATCGTCTCGGGCATGAACGACTGACCGCCGAACCCGGGCTCGACCGTCATGATCAGTACCTGGTCGAACTCGTCGAGAATATCGAAGAGCGGTTCGATGGGCGTTCCGGGCTTAACCGCCACCCCCGCGCGCGCGCCAATCTCACGGAGCCGGCGTGCCAGCCACACGGGTTCGGTTGCGGCTTCGATGTGAAAGGTCACGGAGGCCGCGCCCAGTTCGGCGTACTCCGGCGCCCAGCGCTCGGGGTCGCTGATCATCAGGTGCACGTCGAGCGGCACGGGGCTCGTCTCCTGAATGCGGCCCACCATCTGGGGTCCGAAGGTCAGGTTGGGCACGAAGTGGTTGTCCATGACGTCGACGTGCGCAAAGTCGGCATCGGCGATACGGCCGAGCTCACTCTGCATGTTGACGAAATCTGCGGCCAGGATGCTCGGGTTTATACGCACTCACTCATTATGGCGCTTGTACTCTTGGCCTGATGCGCCCGACGAAACGGTCGTGACGCGACGCCCCGGACGGACACACATGCACAGGCACACGCGCCGGGACTGGTGGGACCGGCTCTTTGCCATCGGCATCGTCGCGAAGGGTGTCGACGGCGTGCTCGAGCTCGTTGGCGGCATCCTGCTCCTGTTCGTCTCCCCCGCCCAGATTCATCGGGTTGCCGCCGCACTCACTCAGCACGAGCTATCGGAGGATCCGAACGACTTCATTGCCACCCACATTCTGCACAGCACGATTGGCCTCTCCTCCGGCACGGTCGTCTTCGCCGCCATCTACCTCTTGTTGCACGGCGCGGTGAAGGTGGTGCTTGTCGTTGCGCTCCTCCGCAAACGGATGTGGGCATACCCCTGGATGATCGGCGTGCTCGTCGCCTTCATCGCGTACCAGTGCTACCGGATCGCGCTGTCGCCATCGGTGGGGCTCATCCTGCTGAGCATCTTCGACGCGCTCATCGTGGTCCTCACATGGCACGAGTATCGCCGCCAGCGCGCTCGGATCGGTGCTGTTGAGCCGGGCACTGTCGAGCGGCGCGCTACGCGACCGGGTTCGAATCGACCTTCCGAAACAGGCTGATAAACATTGCGTCCGTGCCCTGACGGTGCGGCCAGAGCTGGACGTGGCCGTCGGCCTCGTTGTCAACAACGTCGATTTCGGATGCCGCGACCCGGCGAATCACCGTGGCAGTGTCGATCGGTTCGATCGCGTCGCCAAGCACGCGTCGCGCCTCGGCGACAACCGAGGTGGTCTCGGCCAGATGCGGCGAACACGTCACGTAGGCGAGCACGCCGCCGGGCGCGAGCGCTTCGAAGCCTGCAAGAAACAGTTCCTGCTGAAGCTGGGCAAGTTCGGGGATGTCGCCCGGCTGCTTGCGCCAGCGCGCCTCGGGGCGCCGCCGGAGCGCGCCCAACCCGGTGCACGGAGCGTCGACGAGCACGCGATCGTATGCGCCCGGCAGGTTGATGTGCCGCTCTCGCCCATCTTCTTCGCTCACGGGCACCGTCAGCGGCACCCCGGCAACCGCGCGCCTGACGAGCCCGGCGCGTGCCGGCGAGACCTCGTTCGCATCGAGGGTTGCCCCCGACCGGAGCGCGTCGGCGGCAAGCACGGCCGTCTTGCCTCCGGGGCCGGCACACAGGTCGAGCCAGCGCTCGCCCGGGCGTACGGGCGTGGCGCCGGTCAGCGCCAGCGCGGCGAGCTGCGAACCCTCGTCTTGCACGCGAATGCGGCCGCCCGACGTGCGCACGATGCCCTCGGGATCGCCGCCGCCGAGGCGATAGCCGTACGGCGAGAACGCGGTGCGCTCGACGCCCGCGGGCACGTCGGCAAGGCCGGGCAACGCGATCATCGTGACGCTTGGCGCGAGGTTGTCGGCCGCGAGCAGATCGAGCAGCTCGTCGGCGCGGCCCTCGGCCGCGAGCGACCGCCGAAACGCGCGCACGATCCACACGGGGTGGGAGTACTCAAGCGAGAGCCGTTCATCGTCGGAGCGGGCGGCATCCACAACCCGCTGCATCCAGTTCTCTGGCGTGTCGCGAGAAATGGTGCGCAGCACCGCGTTCACAAAACCCGTGGTCGACTGCCCGCTGACCGTGCGCGCGAGCGTGACGCTCTCGTTGACGGCAGCGTGCGTCGCGACTCGCGTCGAGAGCAGCTGATGCGCACCGAGCCGGAGGGCATCGACCACGGGCGGGTCGATCCTGTCGGCGGCGCGAGCGGATGCCAGTGCAATCACCGCGTCGTAATAGCCCTGGCGCCGGAGGGTGCCGTAGGTGAGTTCGGTCGCCAGCGCCGCGTCGGCTGTGTCGAGGCCGGCGCGCTCGATGGCGCGCGGCAACAGGAGGTTCGCGTAGGCGTCGGCTTCGTTGACCGCGCGCAGCACCTCAAAAGCCACCGTCCGGGCGCTGGGGCGGAGGTGTGGGCGCGCACCGGGACGCTGCGGAGCGTCCTGCCCGGCACCGGAGCGCGGCTCTGCGCGGCCAGGCTGTGCCGCACGGCCGCCGCCCGAGCGGGGCGCGCCGGAGCGCCCACCTGTGCGCCCTCCCGAACGGGGCGCGCCTCCGCGCCCTCCGGATCGGGGTGCGTGTTCTGGGTTTTTAGGCTCGTTCATCGAGATCTGGGCTCCAAAGTTCTGCCTCAAGGGTGTCGGTGCGGAGTCCGCGCCACCAGGCTGCGGCATCCATTGCGCTCTTGCCATCGGGTTGCACGCGGCGCAGCCCAATCGCCGTGGTGCCGGTGCCCACGAACAGCTGGCCAGCGTCGAGCGCGAACTCGCCCGGTCGCAGTGTGGGCGCTTCGTCTGGGGTGAAGGCTTCGAGAAGTTTGAGTCGCGCGCCGGCGATGCGGGTGTGCGCGCCGGGCTCGGGTGTCGTGCCATGGATGCGCGCCAAGACCCGTGCTGCGGGCTCAGCCCAGCGCACCCGGCCATCTTCGGCGCTCAGCTTGGGTGCGAAGGTCGGCTCCCCCACCTGGGGTGTGCCAACGGCCGTGCCGGCGCCGAGGGCGTCGACGACCTCACCGAGCAGTTCGGCGCCGAGGATCGCGAGATCATCGAGCACGCTCCCGGCCGTCGCGTCTTTCGCTGGAACGAACTCGCGCATCGCGAAGACATCGCCGGCATCCATCGCGGCAACGAGTTGAAACACGGATGCCCCCGTCACGGGGTCGCCCGCAATCAACGAGTGCTGCACGGGCGCCGCCCCCCGCCAGGCAGGAAGGAGCGAGAAGTGCAGATTAATCCAGCCCAGGCGCGGCAGCGACAGCAGCGGTTCGCGCACGAAGCCACCGTAGGCAACGATGACCCCGAGGTCAGGCGTCTGCGCCGCCACGAACGCTTCGGCCACGTCGTCGAGCCGGTTGGTCTTGTGTACGGGAAGGTCAAGCGCGGATGCCGCATCGGCAACCGGCGAGGCCTGCATGACCCGCTTGCGCCCAACCGTAGCATCGACGCGTGTGAGCACGCCGGTCACGTCGTGCTCCGAGGCCGCGAGTCGCTTCAGCGATGGGACCGCCACCGCGGGGGTTCCGGCGAAAACGAGTCGCATGGGGGTCTCCGTCATGGTGTTTTGCTCAACAGCTGGGGGCAGGAATGCGGCGGTCAGAGCTGCAGCTCCGGGTCATCGACACGCACCTTGAGTGTATTGCGCTGACGCCGGGGCGGTGTCGCCGGGTCGATGTTGCGGCGGGCGACGGGGCGTGCCGGTCGGCGGTTTCGCACCGCGGCGGCGACCAGAGAAGCGCGCAGCGATGCGGTCACCTCAGCGCCCTGCGCATACTCAAAACGCACGAGCGCGCGGCTTGCGCCGTCTTCTTGCAGCACGGGCCCAAGCACCGCGAGTGGCGGAAGCCCCGGCACCGCGGCGGTGAGCTCCTGCAGGGCAAGCTCCACCGCGGGGGTGTCGCCCTCGACGACCGCCACGCGCACCGCCGGGGGCATGAGCAGGGGCACACGTTCGGAGAGCTCGTTGCGCGCATAGACCGGCTGCGTCCACGTCGCGAGTGCCCGCGCGACCGGGCCGACCACGCCGGCCAGGTGCACGGGGGCACCCGGGGCCGCCAGCGCCGCGGCCGAAGACCACCAGCGCAAGCACGACTCGCCGATGCGCAGCGACTCGGCCAGCAGCATCCGCTCGCCGTCGAGGAGCAACACTGCCTGGTAGCCGCCGTCGGCGATGGGCTCGGCGCCCCGTGTGGCGATCACGAGTGCCGGGGTCGCGTCGACGTGCATGATTGGGCGCTCGCCGTCGGAGACGATCACGCGCACATCGGGGAACGCGCGGCCGAGGTCGTCGGCCGTGCGGCGGCTTCCAGAGGACGCAAAGCGGAGTTTCTCGCCCTCGCAGTGCGTGCAGTTCCATCCGAGCGCGGTGCGGGCGCACCACCGGCACACGGCGGGCGCGCGGGGGGCTCGCGCCTCCAACGGGCCTCCGCAGTGGAGGCACCGGGCGGGAGAGCGACACTCTGCGCACACGAGTACGGGCGAATAGCCGGGCCGTGCGACCTGCACGAGCACGGGTCCGTGTTCGAGCGCCGCGCGAAGATCGCGGTAGGCGGCCGACGGAATGCGGGCGCCGGGTGTTTCGCCCTGGGCGGGCGCCGAGAGCACGACTCGAGGACTCACCCGCCGCGCCGTGCTGACTTCGTGCACCCAACCAACGTCGACAAGCCGTTGCACGTCGCTCGTGCGGGTGATGCCGGCAAACAGGAGGGCGCAGGAATCGAGCTCTTGCCGCACGAGCGCCGCGTCGCGGGCGTGCACGTAGGGCGCGAGTGGTTCGCCGAGCAGCGGATTACCGTCGTCCCAGACCGCCAAGAGCCCGAGTTCATGGACCGGAGCGTACACCGCCGAGCGGTTGCCGATCACGATGCATGGCGTCTCTTCGAGGCTGCGCAGAAAGCCGCGATAGCGCTCGGGGTTCGGGCGTCGGGCGTCAAAGCGGACGAGGTCGTCGTCGGCCACCCGACCCTTCAGCGCCGCCTCCAGCTGTGCCAGGTCACGGTAGTCGGGCACGACGAGCACCGCGCTGCGCCCGGCGGCAAGAGTCGTGAGCGCGGCCGCCGCGAGCAGCTCGGCCCATGACCCGACCGTCTCGCCCGAAGCGAGGCGCGTGGGGTGCGGAATCGCCTGGAGTGCGACGCGACGTCGTTCGGAGAGCGCGACCTCAAGACCGGGAAATTCTGCGAGCACGGCGCGGGATGCCTCGGCCACACCGGGCTCAATTCGCGGTGACGCCGGGCCGTGCGTGTCGGCAACGGCCGCGCCGCCAGGGGCCACCGCGGCCTGCTCGCCTGCCGCGCCCCGCGCCAACCACGCCTTCTCGACACGAACCTGCCGTTTAGGAATCACCAAGCGCAAAATATCGATCGCCGATCCTGCGGCCCGGTCGGCCACACGCCTCGAAAGGCGCACGAGCCGATCGGGTAGCACTCGCACCGGCGAGACCACGGCATCGATATCGCTGAGCGGTCGTTCTGCATCGTCAACGTCGACCAGCTCAACGATGAAGCCATCGGCGATCCGGCCCGCGCTGCGCAGCGGCACACGCACGCGCACACCCTGGGCCACCGCGTCGCGCAGCGGCAGAGGCACGGCGTAATCAAAGAGCCGGTCGAGCTGCGGAAGCGGGGAATCAAGCAGCACCCGCGCGATGCGGCGCTGTGTCATTGCGTTGTGCCTCGGCTAGAGCCCGGCCGCGCGGCGCAACGCATCGACGCGGTCAAGGCGCTCCCACGTGAAGTTCGGGAGCTCGCGGCCGAAGTGGCCGTAGGCCGCCGTCTCGGCGTAGATGGGGCGGAGGAGGTCGAGGTCGGTGATGATCGCCTTGGGGCGGAGGTCGAAGACGTCGTTGATCGCCCGGATCATCGTCGCATCATCGACCTTGCCGGTGCCGAAGCTTTCGACATAGAGGCCGACCGGCTGCGCCTTGCCGATGGCGTACGCCACCTGCACCTCGAGGCGGTCGGCGAGACCCGCGGCGACCGCGTTCTTTGCAACCCAGCGCATCGCGTAAGCGGCCGAACGGTCGACCTTCGACGGGTCTTTGCCGCTGAACGCGCCGCCACCGTGGCGCGACGCGCCACCGTACGTGTCGATGATGATCTTGCGGCCGGTGAGGCCCGCGTCGCCCTTGGGGCCACCGATCACGAAGGGGCCGGCAGGGTTGACGTAGTACTTCACGTCGGGAAGCGCGAGGCCCGTTGTGCGCAGCACCGGGTCGATCACGCTTTCTTGCACCAGCTGCCGAAGCTCGGTCTGGTCGATGTCTGGGTCGTGCTGCGTCGAGAGCACCACCGAGTCGACGGTGACGGGTGTGTGCCCGTCGTAGCCGAGCGTGACCTGCGTCTTGCCGTCGGGGCGCAAGAAGGGCAGTTCGCCCGAACGCCGCACCTCGGCCAGTCGCTCCGAAATGCGGTGCGCGGTCCAGATGGCCATTGGCATGTACTGCGGGGTCTCGTTCGTCGCGAACCCAAACATGATGCCCTGGTCGCCGGCGCCCTGCTCATCGAGCGGGTCGGCCGAGCGCTGCTCGCGCTGTTCCATCGCGCGGTCGACGCCCGCCGCGATGTCGGAAGACTGCGCGCCGATCGACACGCTGACGCCGCAGGAGTCACCGTCGAACCCGGTCGCCGACGAGGTGTAGCCAATCTTGTTGACCACCTCACGCACGATTGCGGGAATCTCGACATAGGCGGTGGTCGAAACCTCGCCGGCGACGTGCACGAGCCCGGTGGTGACGAGCGTCTCGACGGCCACGCGCCCGTGGGGGTCTGCGGCCAGAATCGCGTCGAGGATCGAGTCAGAGATCTGGTCACAGATCTTGTCGGGATGGCCCTCTGTGACCGATTCCGAGGTAAACAGGCGCAGGTCGCTCATGGTGCTCCGAAGTCATCTTCCGTGCTGGTGCCGAGGTCGTGTTGGCCCCGTGAAAGCAGTATGGGCGAGGCATCCGACATTCGTCTCGCAAAAGACGATGTGGATGCCACGCCCAATCTGCGTGGTTACTCGACGTGGCGCAGGCGCAACTTGTCTTCGTGAATTTCGTGCAGCGCGATCGTGAGCGGCTTGTCTTCAACGGTGGAGTCGACCAGCGGGCCAACGTTGTCGAAGAGGTTGCCCTCGTGGAGATCTGCGTAGTAGTCGTTGATCTGACGCGCCCGCTTGGACGCGAAGATGACGAGCTGGTACTTCGAGTCGACCTTGGTCAACAGGTTGTCGATGGGCGGGTCAATGATGCCCTGAGTCCGTGTCTCGGCCATGGGAGTACCTCAATCCGTGTCGTGGACGATGATGTCGTAGATGCTGCACAGCGGGATATCGCGGTGCTGGCGGGTGATGCGCGGCGCGAAAAATCGCAAAAGCGCGACGATCAGGCTTCGCGGCGCGCGGGAGCCTGTGCCAATTCTACGACTTCTTGAGCGGCGCGGGCGACGTCATCGTTGATAACGCGGAAATCGAAGACATCTTGGCCCTTCAATTCGGTCACCGCGGTGCGCAAACGGCGGCGGCGTTCCTCTTCGTCTTCGGTACCGCGGCCGACGAGTCGGTCAACAAGTTCGTCCCAGCTTGGCGGCAGCAAAAACACGAGCGCGGCCGACGGTTCTGCGGCCCGCACCTGCAGCGCACCCTGAATGTCGATCTCGAGCAAGACCGTGCGGCCCGCCGCGAGGGCGTCTTCGACGGGTTTGCGGGGCGTGCCGTAGCGGTGCGCGTTGTGCACGGTTGCCCACTCGAGCAGTTCACCATCGGCGATCAGGCGATCAAACTCTTGGTCGTCGACGAAGAAATAGTGGATGCCATCAACCTCGCCCGCGCGTGGCGGGCGGGTGGTTGCCGACACCGAGAGTGATACCTCGGGGTATTCCTCGCGAATACGTGCGGCAACGGTGCCCTTGCCAACGGCCGTGGGCCCGGCCAACACCATCAGCCGGCTGCGCGCGGGGCGCTGCACCGGTTCGACGCGGCGACCGTCGAGATACCCGCGAAGCGCCGCGCGCTGGCGTGCACCAAGCCCGCCAAGCCGCTTCACCGGCGAGATCGCCAGCTCTTCCAGCACCCGGTCGCGCTTGCTTGCGCCGACTCCCGGAATGCTGGTGAGAAACTCGGTCACGCGCAGGGTGCCGGCCGCCGAGTCTGGCGCCGAAAATGCGCGCCGCAGTGCCTCCTGCGGTGTGATCACGCGGGTATTGATGTCGCGCTTCAGCGATGCGCGCGCGCGACGAGCGGCAACCGCCTTCTGTGATGCAGCAACACGATCGACCTCGGGGGGCCTTTGACGCTCAACCACCGGAAACTCCAAGTTCTTTTTTCTTTTCCCCAATGGCGCGGGTGATGCCATCTGGTCCTGCACCGAGAACGCCTCGGCTTTCGCTCGCGATCACATACGGAGAATCCGCCCCAAAGAGTGTCGCAAGCTGGTTCAATCGTGCACCCTGCGCGCCGAAACCGGGCGCAAGAAGTGGTGCAGATGGAGTCAACGCCTCGGGCAAGCCCGACGCGTAACGATCAATAGTCGCACCAACGACGAGGCCCACGTTGCCAAGGCCCTCCCCCGTCGTCGCAAGGTTCCACGCCGACACCTCGTCGGCGACGGCGCGGGCGATGCTCGCCGCCCCCTTCGGCACGGCGCGTTGCAGCGCGGCGCCCTCCGGGTTGCTCGTTGCGGCCAACACAAATACGCCCTTGCCGTGCTCGAGGGCGAACGCGAACGTGTCGGTCAGCGAACCCACACCGAGATACGGGCTCACGGTGAGCGCATCGGCTTCGAGGGGCGAACCCGGGGTGAGCCACGCGCGCGCGTAGGCGTCCATGGTCGTGCCAATGTCGCCACGCTTCGCGTCTGCGATCACGAGCAGGTCGGCCGCACGGGCAGCGGCCATGACCTCCTCGAGTGCGGCGAAGCCCGCCGAACCGTAGCGTTCGAAGAACGACACCTGTGGTTTGACGATGCCCACGTGCCCGGCACAGGCCTCGACCACGCGCAGGCCAAATTCACGCACACCAGCGGCGGAGGCATCCAACCCCCACTCGGCGAGCAAGTGCTCGTGGGGGTCGATGCCGACGCACAACTGGCCGTGAGCGTTGAATGCCGCCTGCAGCCGTGCTGCGAAACTCACAACGATGCCGCGCGCTCGATGGCGTACTCTTGCAGGCTCTTCACCTCGAAGCCGTCACGGATCGCGTCCATCGCACTGACGGCGGCACCGAGCACCGCAATCGTGGTGAACAGGGCCTTGTCGGCCGCCACGGCTGCGGCACGGATCTCGTACCCATCGGCACGCGCCGAGCGACCGCTCGGGGTGTTGACGATGATGTCGATCTCGCCATCGTTGATCAGGTCAACGATGTTGCGCTCCCCCGTGGTCTGCGACGCGCTGTACTTGTTCACGACCGTGACCTTGATGCCGTTGCGGGCGAGGATCTCTGCCGTGCCCTCGGTCGCAACGAGCGTGAAGCCAAGCTGCTGCAGGCGATGCGCGGGCAGAATGACTGCACGCTTGTCGCTGTCGGCAACCGAGATAAACACGGTGCCGGAGAGCGGCATACCGCCATAAGCGGCCTCCTGGCTCTTCGCGAACGCGGTCGGGAAGTCCTTGTCGATGCCCATGACCTCACCGGTCGAGCGCATCTCAGGGCCAAGCACCGAGTCGACGGTCTGGCCGTCCTTGGTGCGGAAGCGCTTGAACGGCAGGACCGCTTCTTTCACCGAGACCGGCGAGTCAAGCGGCACGCGCGAACCGTCGATGACAGGCAGGAGTCCCTCGTCCTTCAACTGCGCGATCGTGCTGCCGGTCATCACGCGGCTCGCGGCCTTTGCCAGCGGAATACCGAGCGCCTTCGACACGAACGGCACCGTGCGGCTGGCGCGCGGGTTCGCCTCGATCACGTAGAGCACGCCGGCGCTGATCGCGAACTGCACGTTCAGTAGCCCCTGCACGCCCACACCCTTGGCAATCGCAAGCGTCGCCGTGCGCACGCGGTCGATCTCGGCGCGGCCGAGCGAGATGGGAGGCAGGGTGCAGGCCGAGTCGCCGGAGTGAATTCCGGCCTCTTCGATGTGCTCCATCACGCCGCCGATGTACAGCTCGTTGCCGTCGTACAGGGCATCGACATCGATCTCGATGGCGTCATCGAGGAAGCGGTCGACGAGCAGCGGCATCCCCTCGCCAACGATGACCTCGCCCGCGGTGCGCACGAAGTACTCGCGAACCGATTCGGTGTCGTAGATGATCTCCATGCCGCGGCCACCGAGCACGAAGCTCGGGCGAACCAAGACCGGGTAACCGATCTCTTCGGCGATCGAGACGGCCTCGTCGACGTTGATCGCGGTGCCGTGGCGGGGTGCCACAAGGCCGCCAGCTTCGAGGATGCCGCTGAACAGCGCGCGCTCTTCGGCAAGGTCGATCGCCTCGGGGCTCGTGCCAAGAATCGTGTAGCCGGCGGCCTCGATGCCCTTGGCGAGCCCGAGGGGCGTCTGGCCACCCAGCTGGCAGATCACACCGAGGATCTCGCCGGACTGCGCCTCGGCGTGCAGCACTTCGAGCACATCTTCAAGCGTGAGCGGCTCGAAGTAGAGGCGATCGCTGGTGTCGTAGTCGGTCGAAACCGTCTCGGGGTTGCAGTTGACCATGACGGTCTCGTAGCCCGCATCTGACAGCGCGAATGAGGCGTGCACGCAGGAGTAGTCGAACTCGACCCCCTGGCCAATGCGGTTCGGGCCCGAACCGATGATGACGACCTTGGTGCGCTCCGACGGCAAGACCTCGGTCTCGGTGTCGTAGCTCGAGTAGTGGTACGGCGTGAGGGCCGGGAACTCGCCCGCGCACGTGTCAACAGTCTTGAACACGGGGCGCACCGACAGCGCGTGGCGGATGCCGCGCACCTCAGGCTCGGTGGTGCCACGAAGCTCGGCCAGCTGCACATCAGAGAAGCCGTGGTTCTTGGCGTGGCGCAGGAGCGACTCGTCGAGCTCGGCGGCATCCCGCACCTCGTCGGCGATCTCGTTGATCAGCACAATCTGGTCAAGGAACCACGGGTCAATCGCGGTGGCGTCGAAGAGCTGCTGGATCGTCGCGCCCTTGCGCAGCGCCTGCTGCACGACCACGATGCGACCGTCGGTGGGCGTCTTCGAGACCTCGATCAGCTCTTCTACCGAGCGTGCTTCTTCGCCCCAGTGGAAGCTCGAACCGCGCTTCTCGAGCGAGCGGAGTGCCTTCTGCAGTGCGGTCGCGTAGTTGCGGCCCATCGCCATGGCCTCACCGACCGACTTCATGGTGGTCGTCAGGGTGGTGTCGGCCGCGGGGAACTTCTCGAAAGCGAAGCGGGGCACCTTGACCGCGACGTAGTCGAGCGTCGGCTCGAAGCTCGCCGGCGTGACCTGCGTGATGTCGTTCGAGATCTCGTCGAGGCGGTAGCCGATCGCCAGCTTCGCCGCGATCTTCGCGATCGGGAAGCCCGTCGCCTTCGACGCGAGCGCCGAGGAACGCGAAACGCGCGGGTTCATCTCGATGACGATGATCCGACCGTTCTTCGGGTCGATTGCAAACTGGATGTTGCAGCCACCGGTGTCGACGCCGACGGCGCGAATGATGTCGATGCCGATGTCGCGCAGGTTCTGGAACTCGCGGTCGGTGAGCGTCAGCGCGGGCGCAACGGTGATCGAGTCGCCGGTGTGGACGCCGACGGGGTCGACGTTCTCAATTGAGCAGACGACGACCGTGTTGTCGGCCTTGTCGCGCATGAGCTCGAGCTCGTACTCCTTCCAACCGAGGATCGACTCTTCCATCAGCACCTCGTTGGTAGGCGAGTCATGCAGGCCCGCCGTGACGATGCGGCGAAGCTCGGTTTCGTTGTACGCGAAGCCCGAACCGAGGCCACCCATCGTGAACGACGGGCGCACAACCAGCGGGTACCCGAGGTCGTCAGCCGCGGCCAGTGCCTCGTCGATGGTGTGTGCGATGTGGCTGCGGGCCACCTCGGCGCCCGCGGCAATCACGAGCTCCTTGAAGATCTGGCGGTCCTCGCCACGGTTGATGGCGTCGAAGTCGGCGCCGATCAGTTCGAGGTCGTACTTCTCCAGAATGCCGTTGTTGTGGAGGTCGATTGCGGCGTTCAGCGCCGTCTGACCGCCGAGCGTCGCGAGGATCGCGTCGGGGCGCTCCTTCGCGATGATCGTCTCGATGACCTGCCAGGTGATCGGTTCGATGTAGGTCGCATCGGCGAAGTCGGGGTCGGTCATGATCGTCGCCGGGTTCGAGTTGACGAGGATCACTCGCACACCCTCTTCGCGCAGCACACGGCACGCCTGGGTACCGGAGTAGTCGAACTCGCAGGCCTGGCCGATCACGATCGGGCCGGAGCCGATGACCAGGACGCTCTTGATGTCGTCACGCTTTGGCATTAGTTGGCGTCCTTCTTGTTGTCGTGCGAGTTGTTCTGCACCATGTCGCGGAAGCGAGCGAAGAGATACTTGGCGTCGCGCGGTCCTGCCGCGGCTTCGGGGTGGTACTGCACCGAGAATGCGGGGTAGTCGAGCGCGCGCAGGCCCTCAACGACATCATCGTTGAGCGAGAAGTGCGTCACTTCGACGCGACCGAAGCCCGCCGGCGATTCGACGATCTCATCGATCGGGGCATCCACCGCAAAACCGTGATTCTGGCTCGTGATCTCGACGCGACCAGTGCTCTTGTCGACCACCGGCTGATTGATGCCGCGGTGGCCGAAGGGCAGCTTGTAGGTCTCGAAACCGAGCGCGCGGCCGAGCAGCTGGTTGCCGAAGCAGATGCCGAAGTAAGGCACCCGAGCGCGGAGCACCTCCTGCAGCAGCTTGACGTGGCCCTCGCTTGCGGCGGGGTCGCCCGGGCCGTTCGAGAAGAAGACGGCGGCCGGCTCGAGCGCGAACAGCTCTGCGGCGGTCGTCGACTGCGGCAGCACGATCACATCGAAGCCAGCCTCGACCAAGAACTGCGTGGTCGAACGCTTGATGCCGAGGTCGATCACTGCGACGGTGCCGAGCGTTTCTCCCGGTGCCGAGACGCGGTAGGGCTCGCGGGTGGATACCTCGGCCGAGAGATTGCGGCCGGCCATGGGAGTGGCATCCATCACCTGGCGCAGCTGCTCGTCGGGGTCAAGCTCCGCCGCGGGGCCCGAGAAGATAGCTCCGCGCATGCTGCCGGCGGAGCGGATGCGGCGCGTGATCGCGCGCGTGTCGACACCGCTGATGCCGATGACATCGCCCTGTGCGAGTTCGTCGTCGAGCGAGCCGTCTGCACGGAAGTTGGAGACGACGCGGGAGGGATCGCGCACGATGAACCCTGCGGTCCAGATCTGGTCCGACTCCATGTCTTCGCGGTTGACGCCAGTGTTGCCAATGTGCGGCGCCGTCATCAAGACGATCTGGCCCGCATATGACGGGTCGGTGAGTGTCTCTTGGTAGCCGGTCATGCCGGTGGCGAAGACGACCTCGCCGAGCGTGGTGCCGCGGGCGCCGTAGGCATTGCCGGTGAAGCGGCTGCCGTCTTCGAGCACCAGAACGGCGGGGTCGAAGCGGCGTGAGGAACGAGTGTTCACTGTTTCAGGAGTCATTCGGTGCTCTCTGTGGGTGTCGAGGCGGGAAGGGTGTTGGTCTTGGGCACAAGCGCTTCGATCTGGGCGATGAGCGCTCGGGGATCGCTGTCTTGCAAGCGGAGGTAAGAGTCGACCACAGTGCCCGACGTCGTGCGCCAGGCGATCAGCACGAGGCCATTGGGTTCGACGATGCGGCCAACTGTCCAGGTGGCACGCTCGACGCCAACCAGCGTTTCGGCGGCGAGCAGCACGGGCCGCTCCCCCGCGAGGTTCAGGGCGACGCCAGCGATCGACACGGTGATGGTCGTTTGGGCGCGAAATGAGAGGCCTGCGATCGCGAGGCGGTCAAGCGGGGCGCGATGCGCGGTGGATGCCACATACAGGCCCCCGATCGTCTCACCGCCGTGAGCGGCGACCTCGGTTTCGGTTCGAGTGTCGAACGGGGCCGTGACGCCCAGGTCGCGACGCCGGCGACGCGCCCAGCCCCACAGCATGAGCGCGAGGATGGTGCAGGCCACGGCAAGCATCACAATCACCGCAAGCTCACGACTCATGCGCGACCACCGGATGCCTGGATTCTGGCGATTGCGACGCGAGATGCGTGCGCCGCGGCCGTGTCGGCATCGACCAGGTTGCCGTCGTCGACCGTGAGGTAACCGTCGTGGATGGTCGTGACGACGCGGCCCGGAAGTTCGGTCCCGAGGTACGGCGAGTTCAGGCTGCGCCCCTGGAGGTCGCGTGTGCCGAACACGCGGCTCCCGCTCGGGTCGTAGAGGGTGATCTCGGCCGGCGAGCCCGCCGAGATCGGCGTGCCGTGCCCGGTGAGCCCACCGATGCGTGCGGGCGTGCGCGACATGACGCGCGCGACATCGGCCCACGAGAGCATGCCCGAGTCGACCATCACGCGCTGCACCACGTGCACCGCGGACTCGAGCCCGACCATGCCGTTTGCGGCGGCGTGCCACTCGCAGCTCTTTGCCTCCGCCGGGTGCGGCGCGTGGTCGGTGGCAACGATGTCGATGGTGCCGTCGGCGAGCCCTGCCCGCACGGCGAGCACGTCTTCTTCGCGCCGCAGCGGCGGGTTGACCTTGTAGCGAGCGTCGTATCCGCGCACGAGTTCGTCGGTGAGCAGCAGGTGGTGCGGGGTGACCTCGGCGGTCACGTTGATGCCACGGGCCTTGGCCCAGCGGATGATGTCGACCGAGCCTGCCGTCGAGAGGTGGCAGACGTGCAGGCGCGAACCTACGTGTTCGGCCAGCAGCACGTCGCGGGCGATGATCGACTCTTCGGCCATCGCGGGCCAGCCGGTCAGGCCAAGCTCGGCCGAGACCGAGCCCTCGTTCATCTGCGCGCCCTCGGTGAGGCGTGGGTCTTGCGCGTGCTGGGCGACGACGCCGCCGAACGACTTCACGTACTCAAGCGCCCGGCGCATGATCAGCGGGTCCCAGACGCAGAAACCGTCGTCGCTAAACACGCGAACGTTTGCGCGCGAGTGCGCCATCGCGCCGAGCTCGGCGAGGCGCTCGCCCTTCTGCCCCACGGTGACGGCACCGATCGGCTGCACCGTGGCGTAGCCAGCGGCCAGGCCAAGTGCAAGCTCCTGCTCGACGACACCGGCAGTGTCGGCGACGGGCGACGTGTTGGGCATGGCGAAGACCGCAGTGAATCCGCCAGCAGCCGCGGCCTGCGTCCCGGTCAAGATCGTCTCGGATGCCTCATACCCGGGCTCGCGAAGGTGTGTGTGCAGATCGACCAGGCCCGGCAGGGCGATCAGACCTTCAGCTTCGATCACGCGCGCGCCAGTGGCATCCACTCGCTCGCCGACGTCAACAATCGTCGTGCCAGAGATCAGGATGTCGCGTGCCGCGCCACCCTCAACGCTCGCGCCCCGGATCAGGATATTCTCGCTCATCGTTCACCCTCTCGATCGCCCGCAAGCAGCAGGTATAACGCCGCCATGCGAACGGCCACACCATTGGACACCTGCTCGAGCACCGTCGACCGGGCCGAATCTGCGGCCGCCGAAGAGATCTCGAGACCACGGTTCATCGGACCGGGGTGCATGACCATCGTACCGAGCGGAAGGGCGGCCAGCCGCGAATCGTCGAGTCCCCACATGCGCGTGTACTCGCGCTCGTTGGGGAAGAAGGCATCGCGCATGCGCTCGAGCTGAATTCGCAGCATCATCAGCGCATCTGGGGCGGCTGCGATCGCGGCGTCGAGGTCGTATTCGATCCGCACCGGCCACGCCGAAACATCCTGCGGCACGAGGGTCGGCGGGGCCACCAGCGTGACCTCGGCGCCGAGCGTGTTGAGCAGCCACACGTTCGATCGCGCGACCCGCGAGTGCAGCACGTCGCCGACGATCGTCACGGCGATGCCGTCGAGGTCGCGGCCGCGGCTGGCTCCGCCGTGCAGGCGCTTGCGGATCGTGAACGCGTCGAGCAACGCCTGGGTGGGGTGCTCGTGCGTGCCGTCGCCGGCATTGATGACACCGGCCGAGATCCATCCGCTCGCAGCGAGCGTGCGCGGCGCGCCCGATGCGCCGTGGCGAATCACGACGGCGTCGGCACCGAGCGCCTGCAACGTTTGGGCGGTGTCTTGGAGGCTCTCGCCCTTCGAAACGCTCGAGCCCTTCGCTGAAAAGTTGATCACATCGGCGCTGAGGCGCTTGGACGCTGCCTCAAACGAGATGCGCGTGCGCGTCGAGTCTTCGAAGAACAGGTTGACGACGGTCTTACCGCGCAGTGTCGGCAGCTTCTTGATCTCACGCTGCTGCGTGTCGGACATGTCTTCGGCCACGTCGAGGATCGCCAGCGCGCTGTCGCGGCTGAGGCTCTTCGTGTCGAGCAAATGAGTGAGTGCGCTCATCCTTCGATCGTCACCTCTTCAACACCATCGGTCTCGTTCAGGCGCACGTTGATACGTTCGCTCTTCGCGCTGGGCAGGTTCTTGCCAACGAAATCTGGGCGGATCGGCAGCTCGCGGTGACCGCGGTCGATCAGCGCCGCGAGGCGCACGGCGGCGGGACGGCCCACATCCTGCAGCGCATCGAGTGCGGCACGGATGCTCCGACCCGAGAAGAGCACGTCATCCACCAGAATCACGACGCGGCCATCGACGCCGCATTCTGGGATGCTCGTCGGCTGCGGGGTTCGCGTGGGGTGGTGCGCGAGGTCGTCGCGGTACATGGTCACATCAAGGGCCCCGACCGGAACGTCAACGCCGGCGATGCCCGCGATGAGCGTGGCGATGCGCTGTGCCAGTTCGACGCCGCGGGTAGGAATGCCGAGGATCACGAGACCCTCCGCACCACGATTGGACTCAAGGATCTCGTGTGAGATGCGAGTCAACGCTCGGGTAATGTCGGCCTCTTGCAGCACGGTTCGTGTGCTCATGTGCCGCTCCCTTCTCCGTCTCTCTGGACGGTCTTAAAGGTTGCTGTACAGATCCATCATACCCGAGGCTGGGGCACCGTTTGCCGCTTACCCTGCTTGGTCTTCGGCCGGTCCGAGCAACCCCAGCAGGAGACTTGCGGGGGCTTCGGGTGCATCGAGACTGATCGCAAACTGCTTCTGATCACGCTGGGTGATGACAAGGCCTGGACCCGTGCGCAGCACGATCGCTGAGCGCCCGGGCATCACGCGGTAGCCCCAGCCGCCCCAGGCCATGGGCTCGAGCACGGCAACCTCGACGGTGTCGATCGTGGCCACGCGGATGCGCTTGATCGGGATGCCGAACAGCATCGACGTCACCCGAAAGCCGCGCTCGTCGACGCTCACGCGGAACGCGCAGAGCACGGCCACCATCAGCGTCGCGAGCACCATCAAGATCATCGAAAAGTTCACTGCCCCGTCACCGGAGCCGATGCTGGTCGAAACCATGAACACCGTGAAGATCAGCATGATCGCGGCGACGATGATGAAGAGCTTCGAGGTCACGACGTGATGCCACGAGCCGCCGGCTGCCGCGAGCCGTGTCGGAGCCACTGCATCGGCATTTGACAGCCGCACGGGGCGAGCGTCGCCCTTGGGCAAAAGCCACAGCGGGAGCAGGCCGTACAGCGGCAGCACAAACGCGAAGAGGAGCCACGCACCAAGCTCGACCGTGTACGGGTCGGTCACATTGATCGACGAGGCCGAGCTGCCGAGCCAGATGCCGAGGACGAACGCCGCGACTGCCGCGCCGATGCCCGCGGTGGCGCGCTGCGTCCACGCCCCCGCCAGCGGCACGAACATCAGGACTGTCGCCACCAGCGCGACCCCGGCCGCGATGCCAACAGACCAACCGAAGACCTCCGGCGCGCTCGACGCCGCATCGGCCGGCCCGCTATTTGACCAGTGCGTCGGCAGTTCGCTGGGGAGCAGTGCTTTCCAGAGGTTCCAGGTGAGGGCGATGACCGCGGCCGGCACCCAGAGGAGCACGATCGCAAGGAGTTTTCCGAACTTCAAATCATTCTTTCTCCAGCGGTGCTGGTGCCTTGGCGGGATTTTTACTCAGCCGGAGCCAACGCCTCGCGGGTGAGCTCTTCGCCCGTCTTCGCCGCGCGAATCGGGTGGCCGTGGCTCGTCAGGCACTTGCCGCTGGCAAGGTCCCACTTCCAGTCGTGCAAGCTACACGTGAGCACGCCATTTTCAACCGTGCCGGTCTTCGACAGGTCGGCGCGCAGGTGCGGGCAGCGACGCTGCATGACCCAGTCTTCGAGTTCGATGTCTTCAGACGTGTCGGCCTGCTCGGCGTACCAGTTCTCGACGTATTCGATGCGGTCGCGCGAGAGGCACTTCATGAACGTGTACAAGAATTCGTTGAACTTGCCGACGCGGCCCGTCTCGAACTGCATCGAGAGGAAGATTGAGTTCGACCAGTCGACTTCGCCATCACGAATGTTCGTCGAGACGAGATCTGCGGGAATACGGAACCAGTAGTTGGTCTCCTCCCCCGCATATTCACGGAGCTTCGCCTTCGGGAAGTCGGCGACCATGTCGAGCTCACCGATCGTGTACCGCACCGGCCCGCCGATGCCATCACGGAAGATCCTGCCGCGGCGCATGAGCGGCTCCCACCAGGCCTTGAGCGCTGCAAGCATCTCGGCGGGGGGCAAGATTTCGGCGCGGGATGCCTCCTCGGCAGCGATCTCTTCCTGGCGTGCTGCGCGCTGCGCCTCGAAGTAGCTCCACTTGTCGGCAAACATCTGCTCGACCTCGGCGTCGGTGTAAAGCGTTTGCTCGACGCTCACCTCGCCGCCGTTCATTTCTACGACCGTGCCGGGGATGAAGACGTGGCCGGTGTGCGCCGGCGACTCGGCTTGCATCCGCGCGATGAACTCGGCCTGATCGGTGAAGATCGAGTCGTTGTGCTCGCCCGCGCCGTTGTAGCGGAACAGCTCGTCACGCAAGAACATCGGCGGGCCCGCCATCGGGAACACGTGCGGCGCGTCGACCTTATCGATGTAGAACATCGCCCGCTTGTGCTGCGCCTCGCGCTTGAGCTTCGCGAAGTTCTGCTTCGCGTCTTCGGGCAGCTCGTAGACCATCGGCCACCAGATGGCCCCTGAGAACTGCGTGAAGTACGCCTCGGGCTTGCCGAACGCGAGGAGCGCTTCGAGGTCGAGCGGGTGCGAATCGTTCTGATTCAGGATGCTCGCGGTGCCGTCGTCGATCGAGAGGCTCGAGTCGCCGATCGGACCGTCTGAGGGCGCCCGAAGCGGCGTCACCATCATGCGCAGCGAGCCACGCTCGATGATCTCGCCGGCCTGCGTGTACGTGATGTTGTTGTAGCCGAGCGCCCGAAGATCTTGTTCGAGCTCGTCGGTCGGGTAGTCCGGCAGCAACACCTCGATGTCTTTCGGCGCGTACTGCTCGAGCAGCCACGGGTCGAAGTGATCGCGGTGGCGGTGCGAAACATAGAGGTAGTCGGCCTTGCCGTACTTCTCCCAGTCGAGCGCGCGGTTATCGGGGAACGGGAACCACGAGCCAAAGAACGCGGACTTCACCCACGGGTCGCACAGAATGCTTCCGCCAGTCGTTTCGATGAACATGCCGGCATGGCCGAGGCCCGTGATGCGCATGTGATTCGCCTTTCATTCGTGCCCCGATCAGAGGCACCTCAAGTCTGACATCACCCGCCGACACGGGCCTGAAACGCGCGCTCCAGCGTGCGACGGACGTTCCCGTGCGCGACGCGCGTTACTGTGTGCGTGCGACGCGGCCGAGGACCCCGTTCACGAAGGAGCCTGACTCGTCGGTGGAGAACTCTTTCGCGAGCGTCACGGCCTCGTCGATCGCGACCGCCGCGGGGACCTCGTCGTTGTAGAGGATCTCCCAGATCGCGATCCGCAGCACCGCGCGGTCGACCGCGGGCATGCGCGCTACGGTCCAGCCGCGCGAGTACGTGGCGATCTGTTCGTCGATGTCGTCGCGGTGATCGATCACACCATCAACGATCTCGCGTGCGTACAACCAGGACGACTCGCGAGAGGGTTCGCTCGCGGCGCGTTTCGCTTCGGCAGCGAGGATGATTCCGGGCTCTTCGACGCGAACGTCTGCCTGGAAAAGGATGTCAAGGGCGCGCTTGCGCGCTTTGGTACGTGCGCTCATCGGGTGTGCAGCAACCTAGTTGACGCGGCCGAGGTAGTCGCCCGTACGGGTGTCGACCTTGACCTTGGTGCCGGTTTCGAGGAACAGGGGAACCTGAATCTCGTAGCCGGTCTCAACGGTTGCCGACTTCGTGCCCGCCGAGGAGCGGTCACCCTGGAGGCCGGGCTCCGTGTACGTGATCTCAAGCACGACCGAGGCCGGCAGGTCGACGTAGAGCGGGTTGCCGTTGTGCAGCGCGATCGTGACGGGCTGGCTCTCGAGCAGGAAGTTGGCGGCGTCGCCAACGACGGTGTCGGTGACAGTGATTTGGTCGTAGTCCTGCGCGTCCATGAACACGAACCCGTCGCCATCGGCGTAGAGGTACGTGAAGTCGCGGCGGTCGACGTTTTCAATCTCGACCTTGGCGCCCGCGTTGAACGTGCGGTCAACCGACTTGCCGGTGACGACGTTCTTCAGCTTGGTGCGCACGAACGCGCCACCCTTGCCGGGCTTCACGTGCTGGAACTCGACGACGTTCCAGAGCTGGCCGTCGATGCTGAGGACGACGCCATTTTTGATGTCTGCGGTGGAAGCCATGGGGTTCGATTCCGTTCTCGAATATGAAAATTTCGGTGCAAAAGGCGAGTCGACGCCGAGGCGCGACATTCAATACTACGTGTTCAGTCTGTGTTGGTGCCGGTGATCAGGTCGATGAGCCGCGCCGTGGCGACCCCGTATCCCGAGATTCCTTCGCCGATCACATGCACAGCGGCCACATCGGCCACATACGAATGATGGCGAAACGCCTCGCGGGCGTACACATCAGAGATGTGAATTTCTGCGACAGGGAGGGCAACGCCCGAGAGTGCATCGCGCAGCACGACCGACGTGTGCGTGAGCCCGCCCGGGTTGATGACGATGCCCGCACACGTCGTGCGCGCATCGTGGATCGCGTCGATGAGCACCCCCTCGTGGTTGCTCTGCACTGCCACGACTTCGAAACCGCGGGCCGAAGCGGTCTCGCGCACGAGCGCCTCGACATCGGCAAGCGTCTCGTGGCCATAGATCTCTGGCTCGCGAATGCCGAGCAGGTTCAGGTTCGGCCCATTGACCAGAAGAATCGTCGCCATGACGGCTCCTAGTCTGCGATCTCTTGGTATGCCGCAAACAGCAATGAGTCGTCGGGCGCCGACATGATCGTGGGGCGGGCGATGTCGTCGAGCACAATGAAGCGCAGCATGCCGCTGCGGGTCTTCTTGTCGCGCTGCATGGTTGCGAGCAGCGTCGGCCAGCGGCCGCCCGGATAGCTGGTGGGCAGGCTCAGCGATTCGAGGATGTCGCGGTGCCGCTGCACCGTTTCATCGCTGAGGCGCCCGGCGAGCCGCGAGAGCTCGGCCGCGAACACCATCCCGATCGACACCGCGGCGCCGTGACGCCAGCGGTACCGCTCCGCGTGCTCGATGGCGTGGGCGAGCGTGTGCCCGTAGTTGAGAATTTCGCGAAGGCCCGCCTCGCGGAAGTCCTTCCCGACAACCTCGGCCTTCATTTCGATGGCCAGTTCGATGCAACGCCGAAACTCGGGGGTCGACGGATCGGTTGCGGCATCCACATCTGCTTCGAGAATTTCAAGAATCTCGGGGCGCGCGATAAACCCGGCCTTCACAATCTCGGCGAATCCGGTGAGGATCTCGTTGCGCGGCAGGGTGTCGAGCACTTCGAGGTCGACAACGACGGCCGCGGGGGCCCAGAACGCGCCTACGAGGTTCTTGCCCTCATTGGTGTTGATGCCGGTCTTGCCACCAACGGCCGCGTCAACCATGCCGAGCACCGACGTCGGAACCTGCACGACCTTGACGCCTCGAAGCCACGTCGCCGCAACAAACCCGGCGAGGTCGGTGACCGCACCCCCACCGAGCGCGACGACTGCGTCGTTTCGCGTGAAGTCGGCCTGCCCCATGATCTGCCAGCAGAACGCGGCGACCTCGACACGCTTTCCGCCCTCAGCATCGGGCACTTCGGCGAGCAACACCTGCCGGCTGTCCGCGAGCATCTCGCGCAGTTCGGCGGCTTTCGCACCGAGTGTCGGCGGGTGCACGAGGAGCACCTTGTTGACCTCGCTCCCGAGGGCGTCATTGATCAGGTTCAGGATGCCGCGGCCGACAAAGATGTCATAACCGGGTTCGCCAGCCACCGTGATGGTCGTCGTGTCCTGTGCGTGCTGCGATGTCATGCTGTCTCCTTCGTCCAAGCCACAATCGCGTCGACCACCGATTGCAGCGGCCCGCGGGAAGTATCGAACGTCGCAGTTGCGACGGCTTCATACACGGGCTTGCGCTCCGCGAAGATGCGCTGCCATTCGTCGATGCCGCTTCCGCGCAACAGCGGGCGCGAGTCATCACGAAGTCTGGATGCCACAACTTCGGCGTCGACCGCCAGCAGCACCACGCGGTGCTCGGCCAGTTCGGCCTGCGTCTCGGGGTCAAGCACCGCGCCGCCGCCGAGTGCGAGCACCCCTGGGCGCGCGAGCGCCTCGTGTACGACCGCACGCTCGAGGCCGCGAAAGTAGGGTTCGCCGTGCGTATCGAAGATGGCCGAGATCGGACCGTGCGCGCGAACGATCACGGTGTCGCTGTCGGTAAACGGCACGCCGAGCGCCTTCGCTACCCGCCGGCCGATGCTCGACTTGCCGGCCCCCATAGGGCCAACAAGCACGACCGAGGGTCGCTCACTCCCCCGCTGGTGCGCGGTCGTGGCGGCCTCGTCCTGCGGGGTCACCTCTGGGGTCACCTCAGGAGTCACTGGCGATGAGCCCCGCATCAGATGCCGATGCGGTGCGCAGCGATGCAGGGATTGCCGCGAGGTACGACTGGAGGTTGCGGCGGGTTTCGCCCACCGAGTCGCCCCCAAATTTCTCGAGGAATGATCCCGCAAGCACGATCGCAACCATTGCCTCCGCCACGACACCCGCCGCGGGCACGGCACAGACGTCGGAGCGCTGGTGGTGTGCCCCCGAGGCTTCGCCGGTCGCGACATCGACCGTGCGGAGCGAGCGAGGAACCGTCGCGATGGGTTTCATGCCGGCGCGCACACGCAGCACCGTGCCGGTGCTCATGCCGCCCTCCGTGCCACCAGCGCGATCGCTCGAACGGGTGAGCCCGTCTTCGGTCACAAAGAGCTCATCGTGCGCTGCCGAACCGCGGCGCGTCGTGGTGAGGAATCCATCACCAATCTCGACGCCCTTGATCGCCTGCACGCTCATGAGCGCCTGCGCGAGCTGGCCGTCGAGACGGCGGTCCCAGTGCACGTGCGAGCCGAGCCCGGGCGGGAGCCCGTACGCGAGTACCTCGACGATGCCGCCGAGCGTGTCGCCCGCCTTGCGGGCGTCGTCAACCTCGGCCACCATGCGGGCCGACGTCTCGGGGTCGAAGCAGCGGAGTGGATCGGCGTCGAGCGCAGCCACGTCGTCGGCGCCGGGCAGGGGCGCACCCTCGGGCACGACGACCGGACCGATCGAGAGGGTGTGGCTGACAAGCTGCACACCGAGCTCGGAGAGGAATGAGCGCGCCACGGCGCCGAGGGCCACACGTGCGGCCGTCTCGCGGGCGCTTGCGCGCTCAAGGATCGGGCGCGCCTCATCAAAGTCGTATTTCTGCATGCCGACGAGGTCAGCGTGGCCGGGACGCGGGCGCGTCAGGGCCGCACCGCGGCCGCGCGAGCGTTCGGTCAACTCGACCGGCTCGGCGCTCATGACCTCAGTCCACTTGGGCCACTCGGTGTTGCCGATGCGAATCGCGATCGGGCTGCCAATGGTGAGGCCGTGTACGACGCCGCTCGAGAGCGTCAGTTCGTCCTCTTCGAACTTCATCCGCGAGCCGCGGCCATAGCCGAGCTTTCTGCGGTTGAGGTCGGCCTGGATGGCGGCGATCGAAACGGGAACGCCGGAGGGCAGACCCTCCATGATTGTGACGAGTTCGGGTCCATGGGACTCGCCCGCCGTGAGCACGCGAAGCATGTGCCCCATCATCCCATAAGCGCGAGCAAGGTGACGGCGGCGCGAGCTCCGAACTCAGCCTTGGGTAAGCTCGGCGTCTTCGTCGAGGCTCACCGCGGCGCGCATCGCTTTGAGCGCCGCGTCTTCGTTCTCGAGTTCGGCAGCGGGGTCGCCCGCAACAAAGATGCGTACCTGGAGGAGCGCCTGTTCAACCAGCATTGAGATTCCGGATGCCGCGGCCCGCCCCTGCGCTTGCCACTGGGTCGCGAGTGCGCTTGGCCACGGCGAGTAGCCCACATCGAGCAGTGCACCGCCGCGGGCCGCAAGTGCCGCACTGATTGGCTCGGCAAGCACCGTGCCGCCAGGCAGCGTGCCAATCGTGACGTCGACCTGTTCGGGCATCGCCGATCCCGCGTCCGCCGCCAGCTCCCGCACCGACACTTTTACTTCAAGCTCATCGCCGAGCGCGACGAGCGCGGCGGCCTTCTGCGGCGTCCGTGCAGCAATCTCAATCTGGGTGGCACCGAGGTCGACAAGCGTCACCAGCGCGGATGCCGCGGTCGCGCCAGCCCCGACGATTCGGGCGGTGCCCACCCCGTCGATGCCCTGCCGCCGCAGCGCCCGGCCGAGTCCGCCAACATCCGTGTTGAAGCCCCGCGGCCCGTCCGCGCCGAGGCGGAGCGTGTTTACCGCGCCGGTCAGCGCCGCGTGACGGTCGCGGCTGACGGCCGCAGCGAACGCCAGTTCTTTGAGCGGCATCGTGAGGGAAAGGCCGCGCCACGAGGCATCCAAACCCTCAAATGCACCCGCGAAATTCGCGGTGCCGACCTGCCGGCGTCCGTAGTTCCAGTCGAGGCCAAGCACCGCGTACGCGGCTGCATGGAGGTCGGGCGAACGGCTGTGGTCGATCGGGTCGCCCCACACCGCAAGATTGATGGCTGTCACTGCGTTCCTCTGTTCGCGCCGCCGCTAGCAACCGGCGTCAGGGTTTGCGCGGCACCAGTTGATCCACTCGTTGCGGGCGGCTTCGTGCTCGCTCGCCGTGGTCGAGAACACGGTCTCGCCGGTGTTCAGGTTGACCGTCACGAAGTAGTACCAGGGGCCGTCCACGGGATGCGCGGCCGCGTCGATTGCGACGTCGCCGGGGTTCGAGATCGGGCCGATGGGTAGGCCGGGGTGCACGTAGGTGTTCCACGGGTTCGGGTCGCGAAGCGCGGCGCCTGACGAACTCACCGTGCCGTCGTGCATCTCGCCGTAGCCGTACTGCGCGGTCGAGTCCATCTGCAACAGCCCGAACGTTTCGGTGTTGCCGGGCTGCAGGCGATTCTCGATCACGCGCGAGACCTTGTAGAAGTCTTCGGTTGTGCGTGCTTCGCGCTGGATGATCGACGCGATCGTGAGCACGCGCTGGCGGTCTTCGACGGCAACGCCCGCGTTGTTCAGCGATTGCACCGCGCGGTCGATCATGCGTTGCACAACCTCCGGCGCCGTCACATCGAGGCTGAAGATGTACTGCGCAGGAAAGAGCCATCCTTCGAGCGAATCAGCCTTGATTGCATAGGCCGAAGGGTCGGCGACGGCGGCCTCAAAATCTGCGAGCGGGATCCCGAGGTCGTCGGAGAGGATCACCAGCGTCTGCGCGACCGTGAGCCCCTCGCGCACAAGGGTCGAGTGTTCCCGGCGGTTCGCCGGGTCTTGGAGGGCGGCCAGCGCGTCGGCCGCGGTCATCTTGAGCTGCAGCGCGTAGACGCCGGGGTAAAACACGGGCTGTGTCGGCATCTTGAGCAACATGTCGTAGAGGGCATCGGGGGTCTTGATCACGCCCGCCTCTGCGAGCGTCCGCGAAATCGCGAGACCGTTGTCACCCGCGTGTACCTCGACGATTGCTTCGCCGCTCGCGAGTCCTGGCTCGAAGTCCTTCGGTTCTTCCCAGCCGAGCACCTTGCGAATCTGCGGCTCGTACGTGTTCCAGGCCCATACGCCAGCGCCCGCGATGCCGCCGAGCAGCACGATGACGATGCCGAGCGCGATCCACTTGCCCTTGCCGCCGCGCTTGCGAGCAGCGTTGCTTCCGTTGCCACCGCCACCGCCACCGCCGTTGCCGTTCGCGTCGTCTGCTGCCAGGAGGGCATCGAGCGTGAGGAAGGATGCCGCTTCGCCAGCGGGCGCGGAGGGTGCGGCATCCACTGCTGGGGGTGTCGGCGCAGCTGCGGCTGCCCGCGCGTCACGTCGTGAGACGGGCTCACCGGTTTGCTCTGGCCCTGGGGCCGTCGCAGCGGCGTCCGCCGCGGCAGCGCCATCCGCTGCCCCCGCACCCGCGCCCGCCCCCGCGCGAGGATCCGGCAGATCACCGAAGACGTCGGTAAACCCGTCATCGGGCGGCGTCGACTTGTCAGTCATGCGGTGGGCTCCGTGTTGTTCAGCGCTTGGAGACTACGCGCCGCCCGCCGTGGCGGAATCGGCGACATCGCCTGTGGGAGGGGACTGCAAGGTCTCGCCCATCGGCGTGCCGGTGAGCTTTTCGGTGTCGATCGCGTGCTGTAACAGCACGACGGCGGCGACCTGATCCACAATGCTACGAGAAGAACGCTGTGATCTTCCGGCACCACGCAGCGCCGCGTGTGCTGACACGGTGCTGAGCCGTTCGTCGACCATGCGCACTGGGGCCTCTCCCCCAGCCGCGTGCCAAGCGGCCGAGAGCAACTCGGCAAAGCCGCGAGCGTCTGCGGTCGAGGCCGTTTCGCCGCCCGACATGCTGAGCGGAAGCCCCACGACGAGCTCGAACGCGTCGAGCTCGTGCGCGATGGCGATAATGCGTGCGACCGGGTCGCCGGTCGCACGCAGCACCGTTTCAACGGGTGTTGCAAGCATCCCGTGCATGTCGCAGCGGGCTACCCCAATGCGCGCCTTGCCGACGTCGACGCCGACACGAACGCCGGGGCGAAAACCGCTCACGCGCGGGTCGCCTCCAGGCCCTGTGCGACCGATGCCAGAGCCTCTGCAAGCTTTGTCGTATCGGTGCCGCCACCCTGGGCCACATCATCGCGTCCACCGCCGCCGCCGCCGAGCACCGCGGCGGCACCCTTCGCGAGGGCTCCGGCCTTCGCACCCAGGCCACGCGCGCCATCGTTGGTTGCAACGATGACGACGGGGCGCTCGCCCACGATTGCCCCGAGCGCCACGACCGCCGGCTCTGCGCCGAGCTTGTCGCGCACGCCGAGCACCAACGAACGCAGGTCATCCGGCGAGCCGAGCGCGCCGAGCTCGTCAGACACAAACGCCACGCCACCGGCACGGCTCGCGCTGGCCGCCAGCGCAGGCACACGCTCGAGGAGCGCACGAGCTTCGAACGAGGCAATCTTCTTCTCGGCAGCACGCAGGTTCGCGGTCAGCTCCGCGATGCGCTGCGGCAGCTGCTCACGCGGCGTCTTCAGCGAGGAGCTCAGCGTCGAAACGATCGCTCGCTCTGCCGCGAGTTCGCGGAATGCCTCGATGCCCACGAGCGATTCGATACGACGATTGGATGCCCCAACCGACTGTTCGCCGACGACACTGATGAGCCCGATCTCGGCGCTCGATGACACGTGCGTGCCCGCGCAGAGCTCGCGTGACCAGGGGCCACCGATATCGACCATGCGCACGGTGTCGCCGTACTTCTCGCCGAACAGCGCCATCGCACCCAGCGACTTCGCCTCGGCGATCGGCAGGATGCGCGTGGTCACCTCAAGGTTGTCGCGGATCGCGTTGTTCGAGATCTCTTCGATCTCACTGCGGGTTTCTGCCGAAAGCGCTTCGCTCCAGGTGAAGTCCAACCGCAAATAGCCAGCCTTGTTGAATGAGCCAGACTGATGGGCGCTCTTGCCGAGCACCTGGTGGATCGCCGCGTGCACGATGTGCGTGCCCGAGTGGGCCTGCGTCGCGCCGCGACGGTTTGAGGCGTCGACGACGGTCGTGGCTGGGGCATCCACCCCCACCTCACCGGCGACAACCTGCACCATGTGGCTGAACAGGCCCGGAACCGGCTTCTGCACGTCGAGGACTTCAAGCTCGAAGCCCGCGCCGACGATCAGGCCCTTGTCGGCCGATTGGCCGCCGCCCTCTGCGTACAGGGTCGTCTCGGCGAGGATGATCTCGGCGATCTGGCCTTCACGAGCGCGGTCGACAGAGACGCCATCGACAAGAATGCCGAGCACGCGCGACTGGGTTTCGAGCTCGGTGTAGCCAACGAACTCGGTCTCGCCGAGCGCACGGAACTCGCGATACACGCTGTGGTCGGCAAGCGCGCGTCGCTTCGACTTGGCGTCCGCCTTCGCGCGGTCGCGCTGGGCCTGCATGAGCTCGTTGAACGCGGCGCGGTCGACGCTCAGGCCCGCCTCTTCGGCAATCTCGAGGGTGAGCTCGATCGGGAACCCGTACGTGTCGTGCAGCAGGAACGCCTGGGGGCCGTCGAGTGCCGCCTCGCCCTTGCCGCGCGTTGCCTGCAGTGCTTCGTCCAGGATGCTTGAGCCCGCCGTCAACGTCCGCAAGAAGGTTTGCTCCTCGGCGAAGGCGTACTTTGAGATGCGCTCCCAGTCGCTTGCGACCTCCGGATATGCCTCCCGCATCGCGTCGCGCGACGCTGCGAAGAGCTCGGGGAAGGTCGCGCCTTCGACACCGAGGAGGCGCATTGCGCGGATCGCGCGGCGCATCAGGCGGCGCAGGATGTAGCCGCGGCCCTCGTTCGACGGCGTCACGCCATCGCTGAGGAGCATGAGTGACGAGCGCACGTGGTCGGCGATGACGCGCATGCGCACGTCGTCGGCGTGATCGGCACCATAGGTGCGGCCGCTGAGCTCGGCGGCGCGATCGAGCACAGGGCGAACCTGGTCGGTCTCGTACATGTTGTCGACGCCCTGCTTGATGAACGCGACGCGCTCGAGGCCCATGCCGGTGTCGATGTTCTTCTGCGGCAGCTCGCCGAGAATACGGAAGTCTTTCTGGCTGCGCACGTCATCGATGGCGTACTGCATGAACACGAGGTTCCAGATTTCGACGTAGCGGTCGTCGTCGGTGGCGGGGCCACCATCGGCGCCGTATGCGGGGCCGCGGTCGAAGAAGATCTCGGAACACGGGCCAGCGGGGCCCGGCTGGCCGGTGCTCCAGTAGTTCGTGTCTTTGCCGAGGCGTTGGATGCGCTCGTCAGGCAGGCCGGCGATGCGACTCCACAGTGCGTGCGCCTCGTCATCCTCTTCATAGATGGTGACCCAGAGGTCCTTCGGGTCAAAGCCGAGCTTGCCGTCGGCTTCAGCGCCGGTCAGCAACTCCCAGGCGAAGGTGATTGCGCCCTCTTTGAAGTAGTCGCCAAACGACCAGTTGCCCATCATCTGGAAGAAGGTGCCGTGGCGGGGCGTCTTGCCCACTTCTTCGATGTCATTGGTGCGGAGACACTTCTGCAGGTCTGCGGCGCGCGGGTAGGGCGCGGGAACGTCGCCGTTGAGGTACGGGATGAACGGCACCATGCCTGCAACGGTAAAGAGCAGTGTGGGGTCGCTTGACACCAACGAGGCAGACGGCACGATCGTGTGGCCGCGCTGCTCAAAGAACTCAAGGTACCGGCGGCTGATTTCAGCGGTCTTCATTTATGGTGTTGTTTCCTCGGGAGTATCGGCGAACTTCGCCTCCTGCTCGCGATATGCATGTGAAACGAGGTCGGAAAATTCGCCGATCCGCGCGTCGAGCTCTGCAAAAAGCAGCTGCCCACGCGCAGTCTTATTAGCGAAATGCGCGACCACGAAGCCTCCGGCAATACCGGCGACAAACCACACGAGACCCTTCATTCCAGGCTCCTCACACATCGCGCCGCGAGAGTCGCGGCATCCTGACCATCGTACTGTGCGGCCCGCGTCGCCCGCCGCACTGCCCTCGCCGTGCTCCCCCGCACGTCGCCGCCGTCTCCGCGCCGCGCCGTCGCACCGCCCTCGCCGTGCTCCCCCGCACGTCGCCCGTCACCCATCGCCGCCGTCCCCTCGCCGCGCCGCGCCGTTCGCCCATCGCCCGTCGCCGCCTTCCCGATCGTTCCCCCGTCGCAAATTGCCGCTTTTCGGGACTCGCTACGGCGTTTCGCGACTGCGGAACGTGCGGCACCGACCTGAAGGCACCGGACGGGACATTGGCCGGGGTCGGGAGAAGGCCGTACGTCCGGCTTGTCCGAGACACCGGCACGAAGAATCGAGCGGATGCCGGGTGCACAAATCCGCGCGGAGTCCCCGTCGCGCACCCCTGTCCTCCGCCGCGTCCATGCTCCCGCATCGTACCCGCACGCCCACGCCTTGCTCCCCGTCGCGCCCGCGCGCCCACGCCTTGCTCCCCCGTCGCAAATTGCCGCTTTTCGGGACACGCGACGGCATTTCGCGACTGCGGAACGTGCGGCACCGACCTGAAGGCGCCGGACGGGACATTGGCCGGGGTCGGGAGAAGGCCGTACGTCCGGCTTGTCCGAGACACCGGCACGAAGAATCGAGCGGATGCCGGGCGCACAAGTCCGCGCAGAGTCCCCGTCGCGCACCCCTGTCCTCCGCCGCGTCCATGCTCCCGCATCGTACCCGCACGCCATGCCTTGCTCCCCCGTCGCAAATTGCCGCTTTTCGGGACACGCGACGGCGTTTCGCGACTGCGGAACGCAAGGAAAGGCGGGGCGGCGAGGAAGGGAGGGCAACGCCGGGCAACGCAAAAGGGCGCCGGATCCGAAGATCCGACGCCCTTTTGGAGCAGGTGCTGTGTTAGCGCGCTGCGTAGTACTCAACGACGAGCTGCACGTCACACGTGACGGGCACCTCTGCACGCTTCGGGCGACGCACGAGGCGCGCCTGGAGCTTGTCGAGTTCGACCTCGATGTATGCAGGCGTGTTCGGCAGAACCTCGGCGTGACCGCCGGCTGCTGCCACCTGGAAGGGCTCGGTGCCCTCGCTCTTGGCCTTGACGTGGATGAGCTGACCCGGCTTCACGCGGAAGGAGGGGCGGTCAACGAGCTGGCCGTCAACGAGGATGTGACGGTGCACAACCAGCTGGCGAGCCTGTGCCGTGGTGCGGGCGAAGCCTGCACGCAGCACGAGCGCGTCGAGACGCTGCTCGAGGAGCTCAACGAGGTTCTCACCGGTCAGGCCGTCCTGACGACGTGCCTCGTTGAAGGTGTTGCGCATCTGCTTCTCGCGGATGCCGTACTGGGCGCGCAGACGCTGCTTCTCGCGCAGACGAACGGCGTAGTCGCTGTCCTGCTTGCGCTT
>Ga0209477_1000191_pt1 | contig 35610 bp, 30 predicted proteins | sample KloWWTupernatant_FD_187180 | JGI IMG/M metagenome (GOLD analysis project Ga0209477, IMG submission 187180) | Active sludge microbial communities from Klosterneuburg, Austria, studying microevolution and ecology of nitrifiers - Klosterneuburg... | ecosystem: Engineered > WWTP > Aerobic digester >...
CGTCACCATGCGCCAGCTCCTCGAGAGCGGCGTCCACTTCGGGCACCAGACCCGTCGCTGGAACCCCAAGATGAAGCGCTTCATCATGACCGAGCGCAATGGCATCTACATCATCGACCTGCAGCAGTCGGTCACCTACATCAACTCTGCCTATGAGTTCGTCAAGGAGACCGTCGCCCACGGCGGCACGATCCTCTTCGTCGGCACCAAGAAGCAGGCCCAGGAGCCCGTGGCCGAGCAGGCAACCCGCGTCGGGATGCCCTACGTCAACCACCGCTGGCTCGGTGGCATGCTCACCAACTTCCAGACGATCTCCAAGCGCCTCACGCGCCTCAAGGAGCTCGAGGAGCTGAACTACGACGACGTGGCCGCGAGCGGCTACACCAAGAAGGAACTCCTCATCTTCAAGCGCGAGCGCGACAAGCTCGAGAAGACCCTCGGTGGCATCCGCACGATGTCCAAGGTCCCCTCGGCGGTCTGGATCGTCGACACCAAGAAGGAGCACCTCGCGGTCGACGAGGCCAAGAAGCTCGGCCTCCCGGTCATCGCGATCCTCGACACCAACTGCGACCCCGACGAGGTCGACTACAAGATCCCCGGCAACGACGACGCCATCCGCTCGGTCACCCTGCTGACCCGCGTGATCGCCGACGCCGTCGCCGACGGTCTCGTGTCGCGCTCGGGCGCCCAGGGTGGCGGCGAGCACGCCGAGTCGGCCGAGAACGAGCCGCTGGCCGAGTGGGAGCGTGAGCTCCTCGGTGCCGCCGACGGTGCCGCGCCGGCCGAGCCGGTGGCTGCTCCGACTGCCGAGGTCCTCGCCGACGAGGCCGCCGCTGACGAGGCCGCGCAGGCCCCGCTCACCGAGGCCGTCGCCGACACTGCCGAGGTCGTCGAGTCCGCCGAGTCCACCGAGACCGCGCAGGCCTGATCCACCACTGCTGCGCCGGGCACACCAACCGGCCGGCATCTGTTCACCGTCCGACGCACGGGACCAATGGCGGCCCAACCGCACGGTCCCGTGCGTCGAACACTGTCCACACGTGATCAAAGAAAAGAGCGAAACGACACCATGGCGAACTACACCACCGCCGACATCAAGGCCCTTCGGGAGAAGACCGCGGCCGGCATGATGGACGTCAAGAAGGCTCTCGACGAGGCCGATGGCGACATGGCCAAGGCCGAGGACATCCTGCGCGTCAAGGGCCTCAAGGGCGTCACCAAGCGCGAGGGCCGCACCACCTCCAACGGCCTGGTCACCGCGGTCGCCGACGGCGGCGTCGGGACCCTCGTCGAGGTCCTCTGCGAGACCGACTTCGTGGCCAAGGGCGAGCGCTTCGGTGCGCTGGCCCAGCAGGTCCTCGACCAGGCCGTCGCGACCGAGGCCGCGGACGCCGACGCGCTGCTCGCCTCCACGCTGGCCGACGGCAAGACCGTCAAGGAGCTCCTCGACGAGGCCAACGCCACCATCGGCGAGAAGATCGAGGTCAAGCGGGTCGCCCGCCTCGAGGCCCCGACCGTCGTGTCCTACCTTCACAAGACCAGCCCTGACCTGCCCGCGCAGATCGGTGTCCTCTTCGCCGCCGAGGGTGGCGACGAGGCGATCGCCCGTGACGTCGCCATGCACATCGCGGCCTTCGCGCCGTCGGTGCTGACCCGCGACGAGATCGACCCGGCGACGGTCGAGCACGAGCGCAAGGTCGCCGAGGAGACCGCCAAGGAGGAGGGCAAGTCCGAGGCCGCCCTCCCGAAGATCATCGAGGGTCGCGTCAACGGCTTCTTCAAGGAGTCGGTCCTGCTCGAGCAGGCCTTCGCCAAGGACGCCAAGAAGACTGTCGAGAAGGTCCTCACCGAGGCCGGCGCCAAGGCCAAGGCCTTCGCGCGCTACCGCGTCGGCAACTGATGCATCGCCGGTCGCGGCTCTGACCTGATCTCAGTCGCGACCACACGCAAGGGGTATGCCGTCCGCTCACCGAGAGCGGACGGCATACCCCTTGGTGTGAGTCGTGGCGGGCGAGCCGGATGTGCGAGGATCGCAGGCGGCCCGCCTGACCCCAGCTCAAGGAGATCTCCAGTGTCCGAGCCTGCCCAGACCGCCGCTGCCGCACCGTCGAGCGATGGGGTCCTGCGTGCGCGTCGGGTCCTGCTGAAACTGTCGGGGGAGGCCTTCGGTGGCGGGCATGTCGGGGTCGACCCGGACGTCGTCCGGGGCATCGCCCGACAGATCGCGGCGGCCGTCCGAGATGGCGTCCAGGTGGCGATCGTTGTGGGCGGAGGCAACTTCTTCCGAGGTGCGCAGCTGCAGCAGAAGGGCATGGAGCGCTCGCGGGCCGACTACATGGGCATGCTCGGCACCGTCATGAACTGCCTTGCGCTGCAGGACTTCCTGGAGAAGGAAGGCATCGACACCCGCGTCCAGACGGCGATCACCATGGGCCAGGTGGCCGAGCCCTACATCCCGCGGCGGGCCATCCGGCACCTCGAGAAGGGTCGCGTCGTGATCTTCGGTGCAGGAGCCGGTATGCCGTATTTCTCCACCGACACGGTGAGCGCCCAACGAGCCCTGGAGTGCAAGTGCGACGAGGTGCTCATGAGCAAGCACGGGGTGGACGGGGTCTATGACTCCGACCCCAAGACCAACCCCGACGCCAAGCGCTTCGACCGATTGTCCTTTGCCGAGGCCCTGCGCAGCGGACTCAAGGTCGTCGACGCGGCCGCCTTCAGCCTCTGCATGGAGAACAAGTTGCCGATGGTCGTCTTCGGCATGGACGGCGAGGGCGACATCACCCGTGCCCTCGTCGGCGAGCGGATCGGGACTCTCGTCTCGGCTGGGTGACGGCCCCGGCATACACGCTCTGCCCCCCGAGTTTGAGACACTGGCCCTGAGCACGCACCAAGGCACGCAACGCACGAACGAAACCCGCCGTCGCAACGGCGCACCGAAGGAGCACACCCCGATGATCGACGAGACCTTGTTCGAGGCCGAGGAGAAGATGGAGAAGGCGGTCGAGGTCGCCAAGGAACGCTTCTCCGGCATCCGCACCGGTCGCGCGCACCCGGGGATGTTCCAGAAGTTGCTCGTCGACTACTACGGCGCGCCGACCCCGCTCCAGCAGCTCGCGTCCTTCCAGAATCCCGAGGCGCGCACGATCATCATCAGCCCCTTCGACAAGGGCTCGATGCACGCGATCGAGAAGGCCATCCAGCAGGCCGACCTGGGCATCAACCCCTCCAACGACGGCAACATCATCCGCTGCGTCATGCCCCAGCTCACCGAGGAGCGGCGCAAGGAGTACATCAAGATGGCGCGCCACGAGGGTGAGGAGGCGCGGGTCTCGATCCGCAACATTCGCCGCCACGCCAAGGACGCCATCGAGAAGCTCGTCAAGGACGGCGAGGTCGGCGAGGATGACGGCACGCGCGGCGAGAAGGAACTCGAGGGCCTGACCAAGAAGTTCGTGGAGCAGATCGACGAGGGCCTGAAGCTCAAGGAAGCCGAACTCCTCGAGGTCTGAGCGACGACCATGACGGAGGCTCCCGCCGACTCCCCGGCCGAGGCGGTCATCGCGCAGAGCGAGACCGAGGCGGCGGCATCCCCTGACGCACCCACCGAGCGCGCTCAGCCCCCGGAGGTCCCGGAGGCCCCCAAGAGCAAGGCCGGACGTGACCTCAAGGCCGCCATCGGGGTCGGCGTTGGACTCGGTGCCTTGGTCCTGACATCCCTGTTGATCCGCAAGGAGTTCTTCCTCCCGGTCCTCGTGCTCGCGGTGGCACTCGGTGCCATCGAGGTCTGGCGGGCCCTGACGACGGCCAAGATCAACGCGCCGATCGTCCCCATCGTCCTGGGCTCGGTCACCATGCTCGTGGCCGCCTACCTCCGCGGTGCCGAAGCGCTGGCCGTGACCTTCGCCCTCACCTGTGTGGGCATCATCATCTGGCGCTCGGCGGATGGTGCCGCGGGAGCCCTGCGGGACATCTGCGGCGGCTTCTTCATCGCGGCCTATCCGTGTTTGATCGCCGGATTCGCCTCGCTCCTGCTGGCCGAGCCCGACGGGCACCTGCGCATCATCTTCTTCGTCCTCGTCACCGTCTTCTCCGACATTGGCGGGTATGCCGTGGGCGTGCTCTTCGGGAAACATCCGATGGCGCCGTCGGTGAGTCCCAAGAAATCGTGGGAGGGCTTCGCGGGGTCGGTGGTCGTCTGCACGGTGGTCGGCATCCTCGCCATGCACTTCATGCTGGGAGGTCGCTGGTGGGTCGGTGGCATCATCGGCGCCGTCTGCGCCGGAGTGGCGACCATCGGTGACCTGATCGAGTCCAGCCTCAAACGCGACCTCGGGATCAAGGACATGGGCAACCTCCTCCCCGGTCACGGCGGGATCATGGACCGTCTCGACTCCTTGGTGTTGACGCTGCCGGTCGTCTGGGGCCTGCTCTGGTGGCTGGCACCGGCATGAGCGATCCCGAGTCCGCCGTGGCCGCGACTCGCGGCGGGGATCTCGGCTTGCGTCCGGTCCCCGGCCAGTTGACCTTCGATGCTCCCCGGCGTGGGAAGCCTCCGCGCCATCTGGCCGATCTCGACGTGGCCGAGCGCAAGAGTGCGGTGGAGTCGTTGGGGCACAAGGGCTTTCGGGCCACCCAGTTGTCCACCCACTACTTCGAGCGGATGACGGTCGATCCCGAAGAGATGACCGACCTGCCCAAGGCGGTCCGAGGTGACCTGGTCGAGGCCTTGTTGCCGACCCTGCTCAGGCCGGTGCGCACCCTCGTCGCCGATCAGGGGGCCACGCACAAGACGGTGTGGCGACTCCATGACGGCGCCCTCGTCGAGTCCGTCCTCATGCGCTATCCGCGTCGCGTGACCATCTGCATCTCCTCGCAGGCGGGCTGCGGCATGAACTGCCCCTTCTGTGCCACCGGTCAGGCCGGCCTGACCCGCAACATGTCCACGGCCGAGATCGTCGAGCAGGTGGTCGCGGCCAACCGCTGGCTGCGCACCCAGAGCCTCGCGCTCCCAGCGCCCGATGCCGATGGCGACGACGAGGCCGAGTTGGGAGACGAGAGCGACATCGAGGACGGCGCCGCTGCTCCGCAGAGTCGATCGACCACCGGCAGTGGAGGTCCTGGCCGGGTCAGCAATGTCGTCTTCATGGGCATGGGGGAGGCGTTGGCCAACTACAAGGCCGCCATCGGTGCCATCCGCCGGCTCACCGATCCGGCACCGGCCGGGCTGGGGATGAGTGCTCGCGGATTGACCATGAGCACCGTCGGCCTCGTCCCGGGCATCGACCGGCTGACCCAGGAGGGCATCCCGGTGACCCTGGCCCTGTCCCTGCACGCACCCGATGACACCCTCCGCGACGAACTCGTCCCGATCAACACTCGTTGGAAGGTCGGCGAAGCCCTCGACGCCGCCCATCGCTACTACGAGGCGACCGGTCGCCGCGTGAGCATTGAATACGCCCTCATCCGCGACATCAACGATCAGGCGTGGCGCGCCGACCTTCTCGGCGACCTCCTCAACGCACGCGGGCGCGGCTGGGTGCATGTGAACCCGATCCCGCTCAATCCCACGCCGGGGTCGAAGTGGACCGCGTCGCGCCGAGGCGTCGAGCAACAGTTCGTCGAGCGGCTGCGCGCCCACGGCATACCCACGACCGTCCGAGACACCCGCGGGTCGGACATCGACGGCGCTTGCGGACAATTGGCGGCGGTGTCCTCATGAGCAACGCCAAGCGGGCGCAGGGACTCCTGACCGCGCTCGTCCTGGGTGTCCTGCTGGGAGCCTGCAGCAGCGCACCGCTGCCCAGCAATCTCGCGCCCAAGGCGGGCCACTCGGCCCATGGTGCGAGCAATCCGTCCGCCTCCCCGTCTCTGCCCCAGACGCCCGCGCGGGAGGGGGAATGGTTCGCCGAGATGAAGCCGGCCGCGCCCTACCAGCCGAACGATCGGTGGGGGATGGACGATTACCACTGCTTCCTGCTCGATCCGGGTCTCGACACGGACGCACTGGTGAGCGGGGTGACCATCGTGCCGGGCAATCCCAACCTCGTGCACCATGTCATCGTTCACCAGGTGCCCCCCGACCGCGTGGCCGCCATCGAAGCCGAGCACGCCGATGAGTTGGACACCGGGTGGACCTGCTTCGGGGGGACACCGGTGGGCGGGCCGCTCAACCTGCAACGGTCGACATGGCTCGCCGGATGGGCGCCGGGTCAGGGTGAGCGACTCCTGGCCGACGACCTCGGGATGCCACTTGCGGCCGGCGCCAAAGTCGTGGTGCAGATGCACTACAACCTGCTGAAAGGTCCCGGTTCCGACCAGACCTTGGTGCGGTTACGCCTGAGCCCGACAGAGGGGTCGACCCGCAAGGTGCTCCGCACCTCACTGCTCCCAGCGCCGGTCGAGCTTCCGTGCCGCGCGGGGGTCACAGAGCCCCTCTGTGATCGAGAAACGTCCATTCTCGACCTCATGAGACGGACGGGCGAGGGCTCCGCGCCGGCGTCGAGCCTGCACCTGCTCTGCGGCGAGATCACCCCGGGACCGATCCAGACCTGCACCACGCGCGTGCGGGAGCCAATGGTGATCCGGGCAGCGGCCGGGCACATGCACCTGCTCGGGCGCAGCATCACCGTTGACATCGACAAGGGTGCCGCCACCGCGAAGCGGATCCTCGACATCCCGGTCTGGGACTTCGACGACCAGGGCGCGATCCCGCTCGACGAGTCCGTGACAGTCCAGGCTGGACAGCAACTCACAGTGACCTGCGAGCACGACCAGTCCCTCCGGGATCTCCTTCCCGCCTTCGAGGGCACGACTGAGCGTTACGTGACGTGGGGCGACGGGACGACGGACGAGATGTGCCTCGGAATCGTGCTCTGGCACGAGCCGGAGGGCTCGGTCAGTTGAGACCGAGGGATCAGTTGAGACCGAGGGATCCGGCCACCTCGTCGATGCCGTCGACCAAGTGCAGTGAACTCGAGAAGGCCCGTCCGGCCGCCAGGGTCTGAAGCAACGGCCAGACCGGTACCGTCTCGGTCCAGTGTCGACGGCCCACGAGCACCAGGGCTGCGACGGGTGAGAGCCCTGTGTCGTAGTAGCGCGGGGTGACGGCCTGGAAGATCTCCTGGACCGTGCCAGCGGCACCTGGCAGCACCACGACTCCGGCCGTCGAGTGGGCAAGCAACTCGTCCTCGCGCACGGCGTTCGAGAAGTACTTGGCGATGCCGTGGCAGAACACGTTGGGCGGCTCATGCCCGTAGAACCAGGTCGGAACACCAACGCTGCGGGTTCGATGACCCGAAACCCCACGCTCACTGCGCGCTGCGGCGGTGTCCAACTGCCCCCGGACCTGGAGTGCCACTGAAGCCCAGGCGTCGATGTCGCGAAAATCCGGAACCCGCGCGAGCGCATGGAGAGCCGCGTCGAGATCCTGCCCCACGGCATACGCTCCGAGGTTTGCGGCTTCCATGGCTCCCGGTCCGCCACCGGTGAGGACCACGGCACCAGCCTCCACCAACCGCGCGCCGAGCCGAGCCGCGGAGGCGAAGGCCGCGCTGTCCCTCGTCACCCCATGGCCGCCCATCACACCCACAGTCGGGTAGCCGTCCAGAGCCTCTTCGAGGGCGTCACTCATGGCATCGTCGTGGAGCGCACGGAGCGCGGTCACCAAAGCGTCGCGGGAGAGGACGGCGTCCTGGGTCCAGTGATAGGCCCGGGCGTCAGGGGTCGAGTCATACCCGCGGGACAAGCCGGCATAGAGCTCGGAGGGGTGGTAGAGCACCGCCCGATATGGGTCAACGGGAGCGTCCGGCACTTCGGGGAAGACCACTGCGCCCTGTTCGATGAGGTGGCGGACGAGCCTGGCGGGTAGGCGTCCGCCAAGGACCGCGACCCCGGCCAGGTCCGTCCTGCCGAGCAGGAGGTCAGCGTGTCCTCGCAGATCCAGGCCCTGCAGGCGCATCCCCGACAGAGCTGATCCGGACGCCAGTCGTGACTCGAGCTCGGCGAGGTCATGGATCTCGGTCACCGGCCCACCATAGGCGGACGGTCCTTTGTCGCGAATCCCCTGACGGATCAATTGGCTCCATGGTCCACTTGCGGCATGGTGAGCGAGACGACGGTGAGCGAGGGGACCACGAATCCCGCGTCGGGTCCGCGCGGTCCGGGCGCCAGCCATTCCGTGACCGACCTTCTGGAGCGGACCGATGCCCTCATGCGCGCGGGCCTGACGCCCGGAGCGACGGTGTGGCCCACCGGTTTTGATCCTCTCGACAGCCTGTTGCGTGGCGGGTGCCGGTCCGGCGAACTGGTCCTCCTTGCCGGGTCCCAAGGGCAGGGAAAGACGACCTTTGGGTTGCAGTTGCTTCGGTCCGCCGTCACGAGTGGCAAGTCCGGCGTCTTCTTCTCGTTTGAACACGAGTCGACCACCCTCCTCGAGCGCCTCCTCGCGATGGAGGCGGCGTATGCCGCGGAGCTGGCCGGCGACGGTGCCCTCCCCGTCGATGTCGCCAGGGTGCGAAAGGTCTTCGAGGAGGTTGGACATGAAGGCCGTCCCCTGGCCGAGGCGCTCGACGGATTGCCGCATGCCATCGGGGGCCTGCGGGCGGTGGAGGCGTATGGGTCCCTCCTGCACGTGCACGAGTCCACGCCCTTGACGGATGTCGAGGTGATGACATCAGTCATCGCGGAGGTCGCGGATGAGTGTGGCGAGGCACCGATCGTGCTCGTCGACTATCTGCAGAAGATCCCCGGTGCTGGGGTCGACGAGGTCGAGCGCACCACTGCCGTGGTCGAGGCGCTCAAAGACCTGGCTCTGGAGATAGGTGTCCCGGTCGTGGCCATCAGTGCCGCCGAGAAGGAACACCTGGGGGCCGGGCGCAGGATGCGTGCCGAGCACCTGCGGGGCTCCTCGGCCCTGGCTTACGAGTCCGACGTGGTGCTCGTGCTCTCCGACAAGGCCGACATCGTCTCGCGCGAGCACCTGGTCTACGACCTCACCAGCATGCAGCGTTATCGGCAGTGGGCCGTCGTCACCGTCGAGAAGAATCGGCACGGTGAGGACCACGTCGAGCTCGAGTTCCGCAAGGACTTCGCCCACGGGCGGTTTGATCCGGTCGGGGGACTGGTGCAGGAACGACTCATCGAGGAACGCGTCTTTCGGACCTGACTCATGGGCCGATGACCCCGACCGATGGAGATGGAGGGCAGATGATCCGCACCCTGGGGCCGACAGTCGACCTCGACGGCCTGATCGCCGACGCTCGCCACGAGGGCCGGGAGGTCCACGTCGTCAAGGCCGGGCCGACGAAGGCGGCGACCCTCGAGGCCTTTGCCGCAGCGCTGGACTTCCCCGGCTGGTTCGGGCACAACCTCGACGCCCTCGCCGACTGTCTGGAGCATCTGGCCTCGCGGGCGAAGGCCCCGTGGGAGCTCGTCGTCGATGACCTGGCCGAGCTCTCGGCCGCGGATCACCGTGCCTACGTCGGGATCCAAGTCGTCCTCGCAGACCTCGCCTTCGCGCATCCCACGTGGCAGGTCACGCTGATCGACCGATGACGGTGCGTCCGCGTGACCGGGCTGAGCTCACCGACAGGTGGGGGAGAATGCACGGGTGACTCCTGCGACCTCCATTGCCCATCGCACCGTCTCGATCCTCGGGTCGACCGGTTCGATCGGTACCCAGGCCCTCGATGTCATCGCCCGCAACCCAGGGCGCTTCACGATCCTCGCCCTCTCGGCCGGCGGCAATCTCGACCTGCTCGCCCGCCAAGCCGTGCAATTCCAGGTCCCGCTCGTCGCCGCGGCCAGGAGCACCTCCGCGGACCTGCGTGAAGCGATCGCTGCGTATGCCGGGGAGGCCGGCCACCCGGCATACGCACCCGAGATCGTGGTCGGGGACGAGGGTGCGACCACGGCGGCCGCGTGTGGTTCCGATGTCGTGCTCAACGGGGTCACGGGTGCCATCGGACTCCTGCCCACGCTGGCTGCTCTCGAGGCCGGCTCGGTGCTGGCGTTGGCCAACAAGGAGTCCTTGATCATCGGCGGCCCTTTGGTGAAGGCGGCCGCGCGACCGGACCAGATCGTGCCCGTCGACTCGGAGCACTCGGCGATCGCGCAGTCTCTGCGGGGCGGCCGGCGCGATGAGGTGCGGCGGCTGGTGGTGACCGCGAGCGGGGGACCCTTCAGGGGCATGAGCCGCGACGAGTTGGCGTCGGTGACTCCGGAGCAGGCGCTGGCCCACCCCAACTATGCGATGGGCAAGGTCATCACCACCAACTCCGCGACCTTGGTCAACAAGGGGCTCGAGGTGATCGAGGCGCACCTGCTCTTCGACGTGCCCTTCGCTGCCATCGATGTCGTTGTCCATCCCCAACAGTGGATCCACTCCATGGTCGAGTTCCGCGACGGCTCGACGATCGCCCAGATGGGGCCGCCCCGGATGCTCGTACCGATCGCCCTGGGCCTGTCCTGGCCGGATCGGCTCGACGATGTCGACGTCCCCTGCGACTGGACCCAGACCCAGTCCTGGGACTTCCAGCCCCTGGATGACGACGCCTTCCCGGCCGTGCGCCTCGCCCGCCAGGTGGGGGAGGCCGGTGGGACCTTCCCAGCGGTCTACAACGCAGCCAATGAGGTGGGTGTTGAGGCCTTCCACGGGGGCCGAATCGGCTTCCTCGACATCGTCGACACCGTCGAGCAGGTCGTCGATGACCACGCCGACGCACTTGCGGGCGATCGCGGGAGTGAACTCGATGCCTCGAGCGTTGAGGGGGTGTTGCGTGCCGATGCCTGGGCACGTCGACGCGCCCACGAGCTGGTCGAGGCTGGCCGGGGTGCTGCTTCGGTGAAGGGGAGTCGATGACCTGGGTGGCCTATGTGGTGGGGGTGCTCGTCGCTGCGTTCGGTGTGGCCGCCTCGATCGCCCTGCACGAGGTCGGGCACCTCGTGCCGGCCAAGCGCTTCGGGGTGCGTGTCACCCAATACATGGTCGGCTTCGGCCCGACGATGTGGTCGAGGCGGCGAGGTGAGACCGAATACGGCGTCAAGGCGATCCCGCTCGGCGGCTACATCCGGATGATCGGGATGTTCCCGCCGAAGCCGGGGGATGACCCCGGGTCGGTGCGCGCCACCTCCACGGGAAGGTTCTCCCAGTTGGCTGACGAGGCACGTGCCTCGGCCTACGAGGAGTTGCAGCCCGGCGACGACCACCGCGTCTTCTACAAGCTCTCCACCCCCAAGAAGCTCGTCGTCATGCTCGGCGGTCCGACGATGAACCTGCTCATCGCCGTCGTCCTCCTCACCGGGATGGTGACCCTTCACGGGGCACCGACGGCCGGCGATGGTGCTGTGGTGGCCTCGGTCGCGCAGTGTGTCGTTCCGGTCACCGAGGCGGCCGCGACCACAACCTGCGAGGGCAAACCCGGCACGCCGGCGGCTGCCGCAGGGCTCCAGCCGATGGATCACATCGTCTCGATCGATGGTGAGGCCGTCGAGTCCAACGACGACGTGAGCAAACTGGTGCGGCCACGCATCGGCCAGAGCACGCCCATGGTGGTCGAGCGGCAGGGTGAGCGCATCGACCTCACGATCACCCCGATCGCCAACACCGTGGCCGAGTACGACGACCAGGGCCAGCCGATCAAGGATCCGTCGGGGGCGCTCGTCACGACAACGGCGGGTTTCATCGGCGTCACCTCCGCGACCCCGGTCGTCTATGTGCCGCAGTCGATCACGACGGTTCCCGGAGTCGTGGGCAACGGTCTGTGGCAGACCGCGGGCGCCGTGCTGCGGATCCCGCAGAAGATGGTGGGGGTCTGGCAGGCCGCGACCTCGGACAAGCCGCGTGAGATCGACTCACCGATGTCCGTCGTGGGCGTGGGGCGCGTCGCGGGTGAGGTCAGCGCCGGGAAGCTCGACCTGATGATCGGCGAGCAGACGGTCGACAAGTTCTGGTTCCTCATCGGCCTCATCGCCTCGCTCAACCTCATGCTCTTCGTCTTCAACCTCATCCCACTCCTGCCCTTCGACGGGGGCCATGTGGCCGGGGCCCTCTGGGAGGGGACCAAGCGTCAATGGGCGCGCGTGCGCGGGAAGGCGGCCCCGGCACACGTCGATGTCGCCAAGGGCCTCCCGATCGCCTACGGGGTCTCCCTCGTCCTCATCGGGATGTCCGCGCTGCTCATCTATGCCGACCTGGTCAACCCGATCAAACTCGGAGGGTGACAAGCTCGGCGGCTGATCCGGGCGTGCGTTGGGGATGCCAGGGCGCGAGCAAATGCTCGCTGGGCATCCCCGGCACTGGGGCGGGGGATAATGGTCGGCATGAGTGTTGGTCTTGGTATGCCGTCCCTGCCGCCGCCCGTGTTGGCTCCGCGTCGCAAGACCCGCCAGATTCAGGTCGGCAAGGTGGCCGTCGGAGGTGACGCCCCGATCAGCGTCCAGTCGATGACGACGACCCTGACCTCCGACGTCAACTCCACGCTCCAGCAGATCGCCGAACTCACGGCCGCGGGCTGCGACATCGTGCGGGTCGCGTGCCCGAGTCAGGACGATGCCGAAGCCCTGCCGGCCATCGCGCGCAAGAGTCAGATCCCGGTCATCGCCGACATCCACTTCCAGCCCAAGTATGTGTACGCCGCGATCGATGCCGGTTGCGCTGCGGTCCGGGTCAACCCCGGCAACATCCGCCAGTTCGACGACCAGGTGGCCGAGATCGCCCGCCGCGCCAAGGAGACCGGCACCTCGATCCGGATCGGCGTCAACGCGGGCTCCCTCGACAAGCGGTTGCTGGCCAAATATGGCAAGGCGACACCCGAGGCGCTCGTGGAGTCGGCCGTGTGGGAGGCCAGCCTCTTCGAGGAGCACGACTTCCACGACTTCAAGATCTCGGTCAAGCACAACGATCCGGTCGTCATGGTCCGCGCCTACGAGATGCTCTCCGAGCGTGGCGACTGGCCCCTCCACCTGGGTGTCACCGAGGCCGGCCCCGCCTTCCAGGGCACGATCAAGTCGGCCACGGCCTTCGGGGCGTTGCTGTCCAAGGGCATCGGCGACACGATCCGCGTCTCCCTGAGCGCCCCGCCGGTCGAGGAGGTCAAGGTCGGCCTCCAGATCCTCCAGTCCCTCAACCTGCGTCCGCGCAAGCTCGAGATCGTCTCCTGCCCGAGTTGTGGCCGGGCCCAGGTCGATGTCTACAAGCTCGCCGAGGAGGTCACGGCCGGGCTCGAAGGCATGACCGTGCCGCTGCGGGTCGCGGTCATGGGTTGCGTCGTCAACGGTCCGGGAGAGGCGCGTGAGGCCGACCTGGGTGTCGCCTCGGGCAACGGCAAGGGCCAGATCTTCGTCAAGGGCGAGGTCATCAAGACCGTGCCGGAATCCCAGATCGTCGAAACCCTCATCGAGGAGGCCATGCGCCTCGCCGAGGAGATGGGGGAGCCGATGGATGAGGAATCTGCTGGCGTACCGAGCGTCACCGTCGGCTGATCGGGGGCGCCACCGGAACTCGGTGCGACAACACGCCGCGCGACACGCCGTGGGGTCCTAGGCTGAGGCCGTGCTCCGGACCCGCTCGGCGGTCCGCCCGCTCACGCTGGCTGATCGCGACGACGCACTCGCGCTGTGTGCGCGAGATCCGGTTCGGCACGTCTTCGTCGCGGCGCGAGTCCTCGAGAGCGCCCGCAACGGCTCCTTGTCCGGACTCCTTGGGCACCGGCATGGCCACGAGTTGACCTCGATCTGTTGGGCGAGCGCCAATGTCGTCCCGGTCGAGACCACGCCCGAGTCGCGGATCGCCTTCGCGGAGAAGATCCGTCGCTGGCGCGGCCGGACGGCCTCGGTCCTGGGGCCACGCGAGGAGGTCGACCCGCTGTGGTCGGAACTCGAGCCCGCGTGGGGCCCGGCGCGCGCCGTCCGCGTGCCTCAGCCCCTGATGGTCACCACGACCCCACCCTCCCGTCTGGGTCTGACCCTCGACGCTCGGGTCCGGCCGGCGCGACCCGACGAGGTCGACATCGTCCTGCCGGCGGCCACCCACATGTTCACCCATGAGATCGGATATGCCCCGTATGCCGGGTCGAGCCGTGGCTATCGGGTGTCCCTCGCAGGGTTGATCAGCCGCGGGCACACCTTCGTCGTGCAAGAACACGGTGAGGTCATCTTCAAGGCCGATGTGGGCTCATTTGCCCTGGGTAGCGCCCAGATCCAGGGCGTCTGGCTCGCTCCGCACCTGCGCGGGCGCGGCCTGTCCACCGCCATGATGGCCGCGGTCGTCGAGCAGGTCTTCGGCTTGGGAGCGAGCAGCGTGTCCCTCTATGTGAACGGTTTCAACACCTCCGCTCACGCCCTCTATGAGCGAGTGGGCTTCACCACCGTGGGCGAATTCACCACGATCCTGTTGTGATCCGGGACCGAGCCCGTGGTCTGATGGACGTGGCTCACAGACCATGCCCGATGGTGCTCCGAAGTGACTGGCGCCCTTAGCCCGAGGACATCCGAGGAGGTGTCAGATGGTCCAACTCGCCTGGAGCGACCTGCACGCGCAGGACCTCGCGGCCGTGCGACACCTCGCCCACCGATGCCTCGAATTCGACGGTGGACTCCCGACTCTGGACTCCGAGGACACCATCCACCGACTCTTCGCGTCGGGCCCGGCTCGTGCGGGTCGGGACGAGACCGGCGAGATCGTGGCCGTGGCCGCCCTCTTCCGTGACTCAGCCGGCCAACGCACCGGAACCGGCCTGGTCCACCCGGACCTGCGTGGCCAGGGCGTCGGTGAGGATCTGGCCCACTGGGCCCGGAGCATCACCGAGGGTGAGCCACTCAAGGCGGTCATCGAAAACGACGGTCCCAGCGTGGAGAGTGTGCTCGCCTCAGCAGGGATGATGCGCGTCCACACCGAGTTCGTCATGCGCCATGATCTGTCCTCGATCCCGTTCGTTCGTGTTCCCAGCGGCCTCCATGGAGTCGCCTACGACAGCACCACGGCGCCCCTCTTCCACGAGACGTGGATCGAGTCCTTCCGTGAGCGCCCCGGCTTCCATCGGGTGCCGGAGAGTCAGTGGTTCTCCGACCTCGCTTCGCTCCCGGGCTTCCTGCCCGAGGAGTGCAGACTCCTTCTCAGCGAACTCAATGTCCCTGCCGGTTTTGTCACGGTCTCTGCCGACTGGATCGATCAGGTCGGCGTGGTGCCTGACTGGCGCGGCCGGGGAGTCGGCGCGCACCTCGTCGCACGCTCGCTCACGGCGCTGAAGAGGGCCGGCTCGGAGCAGGTCTGGCTTTCGGTGACGAGCGACAACCCCGCGGTCGCCCTCTATGAGCGGCTCGGTTTCGCGGTCGTCGGCACCAGGGCTCGGTATGCCGACCCGTTGCCTTCCTGAGGCTCGGCACCTCCCAGCACGCGCCCGTCTTGCCGGGCCAACCCGGGTGAGCGGACGGCATACGCCCTGCGTTTGCGTAAGCGGAAGGGCCCCGGATCGGTGATCCGAGGCCCTTCGTGGTGATGCGTGTGTCAATTATGCGGTGACGCGGTCACTCACTTGGTGAGCGGGGAGAGCGTCGGGTCGTTGGCGTAGGCCTCGGCGGCGTTCGCCTTGGTCACGATGACCGGGGCGAGCAGGTTGGCCGGGACGACCTTGACACCGTTGTTGTAGGACTTCTCGTCGTTGACGGTCGGCTTCTGGCCCGCCTGAAGGGCGGAAACCATGGCGATCGTCTCCTTGACGAGGTTGCGCGTGTCCTTGTTGATCGTGGAGTACTGCTCGCCCGCCATGATCGACTTGACCGACTCGACCTCGGAGTCCTGACCCGTGACGACCGGGATCGCCTTGCCAGCGGACTTCACCGAGGTGATGATCGCGCGGGCGAGGGTGTCGTTGGGGGAGAGGACGCCGTCGAGCTCGGTGGCGCCGGGGTAGGAGCCCGCGAGGAGGGTGTCCATGCGGTTCTGGGCGTTCTCGGCCTTCCAGCCCTGGGTGACGGCCTGCTCGAACTTGGTCTGGCCCGAGACGACCTTGAGGGTGCCGTCGTCGATCTTCGGCTGGAGCACGCTCATGGCGCCCTCGAAGAAGACCTTGGCGTTGTTGTCGTCAGGGGATCCGGCGAAGAGCTCGATGTTGTACGGGCCGTTCGGCTTCTTGGCCTTCATGCCGTCGAGGAGCGCGGTGCCCTGGAGCACACCGACCTTGAAGTTGTCGTAGGCGATGTAGTAGTCGACGTCCGCCGTGTTGGTGAGCAGGCGGTCATAGGCGATGACCGTGATGCCCTTGTCCTTCGCGGACTTGAGCTGGCCACCGAGCTGACCACCATCGATCGCGCCGACGACCAGGACCTTGGCGCCCTTGGTGATCATGGCGTCGATCTGGTTCTGCTGCTCGGCCACGCCACCGTTGGCGAACTGGACGTCCTGCTTGAAGCCGGCGCTGGAGAGGCCATCGTTGAACAGCTTCTCGGCGAGAACCCAGTTCTCCGACGTCTTCTGGGGGAGCGAGACGCCGATGACGGCGTCCTTGGCGAAACCAGCTTCCGCAGCAGAGGCGGAGCCGGAGGCCGTGCTCGTGCCCGAGCCGGTGTCGGTGCTGCGGCCGCAGCCCGTGAGCGCCAGGCCGGCGATGGCCGTGACGGCCAGGACCTTGGTGAAAGTCCGCATGTGTCCTTCTTTCATTTCTTGGGTTCGTCCGGAGCGGACGAGTGAGGGGATCTCGTTCGCGAGCAGGTGCTCGCGAGGAGTGTGGGGGAGAGCGGTCAGCTCTCGGTGCCGATCGTCGTCGAGGTGTCCTGGACGGCCGATCGGGCGGGATTCTGGGTTTCGAGGTGCGTTTCGGCAGCGGCGCCGCCACTCGAACCGCGCTTCTTCATGAGGTGGCCGATGAGGGAGGGCTTGCCCTGCTTCTTGCTGTAGAGGTCGAAGGCCACCGCGATGAGCAGGACCAGGCCCTTGATCATCTGGGTGCGGTCGGCGCCGATGCCCTCGAGCTGGAGGCCGTTGTTGAGGACGGCCATGACCAGACCACCGACGACCGAGCCGATGACCGTGCCCACACCACCGGTGACGGCCGCGCCACCGATGAAGACAGCGGCGATGGCGTCGAGTTCCCAGCCGACCCCGTCGAAGGGACCGGAGGCGTTGGAGCGGGCGACGAACATCATGCCGGCGAGGGCCGCGAGGGCGGCCATGTTGGCCATGACGAAGAAGTTGACCCGCTTGCTCTTCACACCGGACAACTCGGCGGCGTGCCGGTTGCCACCGACCGCGTAGATGTGACGACCAAGGATGGTCTTGCTCGTGAGGAAGCCATAGACGATGACGAGGAAGACGAGGATGAGGCCGGAGACCGGGAAGCCCTTGGCGCCGGAGGCGATGAGCATCATCACGGCCATGATGACGAGGCAGATGAGGGCCAACCGAACCCACATGACCACTGCATCCTCGACCTCGGCCCCGATCTTGACGAGCTTGCTGCGGCCGCGCAGTGCCCCGTAGACGATCGCGGCGCAGCCGATGAGGCCCAGCAACAGGGTCAGGTTGTTGTAGCCGGTGTTGGGGCCCCACTCAGGCAGTGAACCGGCGCCGATGACCTGGAACTCCGGGGGGACCGGAACAGTGTTGGACTTGCCGATGAACTGGTTGAGGCCGCGGAAGAAGAGCATTCCGGCCAGAGTGACGATGAAGGCGGGGATCCCGATGCGGGCCACCCACCAGCCCTGCCACACACCGATCAGGGCGCCGAAGGCCAGGCCCAGGAGGATTGCGAGAGTCCAGTGCAGACCCCAGTCGCGCATCGCGATGGCGACGACGATGCCGACGGCGGCAGAGATTGATCCCACGGACAGGTCGATGTGGCCGGCGATGATGACCATGACCATGCCGATGGCCAACACGAGGATGTGCGCGTTGCCCCGGATGATGTTGTTGACGTTGTCCGGCGTCAGCGTCAGGCCGTCGGTGCTCCACTGGAAGAACACGATCAGTGCCACGAGGGCACCGATCATGCCCAGTTGGCGAATGTCGCCGCCGAAGAGCTTCTTGATGAAGGTCATGGGGATCTCGTGTCTCCTCGTGGGATCAGGACGCTTGCTCGGCCGACGCCGAGCGGCTGGAGGTGTTCTTGGTCATGAGGTGCATCAGCGACTCCTGGTCGGCCTGCCCCTTGTCGAGGACACCGGTGATGCTGCCCTCGAAGATCGTGTAGATGCGGTCCGACAGCCCCAGCAACTCGGGCAACTCGGAGGAGACCACGATGACGCCCTTGCCCTGCGAGGCCAAGCGCTGGATGATCCCGTAGATCTCGAACTTGGCGCCGACGTCGATGCCGCGAGTGGGCTCGTCGAGGATGAGCAACTCGGGCTCCGTGAAGAGCCACTTGGCCAGGACGACCTTCTGCTGGTTGCCGCCGGACAACTTGGACACGCCCTCGTCGACCGTCGGGGTCTTGGTGCGCAACTCCTTGCGGAAGCGCTCGGCCGCGGAGTACTCCTCGAGTTTGTTCACGACCATGTTGTGGGTGATCTGCTTGAGCTCGGCGCTCACCGTCGTCGTCTTGATGTCGTCGAGCAGGTTGAGGCCGAGCGTCTTGCGGTCCTCGGTCACGTAGGCGATGTTGGCGTCGATCGCGTCGGAGACGCTCTTGAGCGTGAGGGGCTTGCCATCCATGATCAACTCGCCGCTGAGCCAGGTGCCGTAGGAGCGGCCGAAGATCGATCGCATGAGTTCGGTGCGACCGGCACCCATGAGTCCGGCGAAGCCGACGATCTCACCGCGACGCACGAAGAAGTTCGAGTTCTTGCAGACCAACCGGTCGGTGCGGGTCGGGTGCTGGACGTTCCAGTTCTTGACCTCGAAGAAGACCTCGCCGATCTCTGGGGTGTGATCGGGGAAGCGCGACTCGAGGTCCCGGCCGACCATGCCGCGGATGATGCGGTTCTCGTCGACCCCGTCCTCCTTGACGCGGAGGGTCTCGATCGACTTGCCGTCCCGGATGATCGTGATCGCGTCGGAGATCTGCTCGATCTCGTTGAGTTTGTGGCTGATCATGATGCAGGTGACGCCCTTGGCGCGCAGCCCGTCCATGATGGTGAGCAGGTGCTGTGAGTCGTTCTCGTTCAGCGCGGCCGTGGGCTCATCGAGGATGAGCAGTTTGACGTTCTTGGAGAGCGCCTTGGCGATCTCGACCAGCTGCTGCTTGCCGACACCGAGGTCCTTGATCTTGGTGTCCGGGTCCTCGCTGAGGCCCACTCGGGCGAGGAGCTCGACCGCCTTCTGGCGGGTGATCACCCAGTCGATGACGCCTCGGTTGACCTGCTCGTTGCCCAGGAAGATGTTCTCGGCGATCGAGAGCTCCGGGATGAGCGCGAGCTCCTGGTGGATGATGACGATGCCCGCGTGCTCGGAGTCGCGGATGTTGGAGAACTGGACGGGCTTGCCGTCGAAGGTCATCTCTCCCGTGTAGGAACCGGTCGGCCACACGCCCGACAGGACCTTCATCAGGGTGGACTTGCCGGCGCCGTTCTCACCGCAGATGGCGTGGATGTCGCCACGACGAACGACCATCGACACGTCGCTGAGGGCCTTGACGCCGGGGAACTCCTTGGTGATGTCACGCATCTCCAGGATGACATGCCCCCGGTCGGGCGTCTCGTTCGTCACGCGTACCTCCACGGTGAGGAATTGTTGTGTGGGTGAACTTATTGCGAACACCGGCTGTTGCGCAAGCGGAATCGCGGTGATCTCAGGCTACGGATTCATCACATTTGTGTCCCAGGAGGCTGGCATGGCCAGGACGGTCTCCAACACGGTGACTGCCGCACCCTGAAGGGTGGGCAGTTCGTCGACGATCGCACGCTCGAGTCGGACGGGCTGCCACCGGGCGCCCAGGACCCGGCGATCCAACTCGGCCTGGATGCGCGGACCGACCAGATCGATCAGTGGCGCATAGAAGCCGCCGAGGACGACAGTGCCGACATCGACGATGTTCACCATGGTCGAGGCGGCCCGCCCGAGCGCACTCGCGGCTTCCATGAGGGCGGCCATGGCCCGCTCGGGACCAGGGGCGGGCGCGTCCAGGAGGTCCACCACGGCTTGGACCGACTCCGTGGCGGGTAGCCCTGCGTTACGGAGCAGGGCGAGCAGCCCGGCGTACTGCTCCAGGCAGCCGGTGGCTCCACACGAACAGTCTGGGCCTTCGGGGTGGACGGGGGAGTGTCCGATCTCGCCACCCCATCCGTGGGTGCCGGCGCCCACGGATCCGTGACGCACGACGGCACCACCGATGCCGACGAAGCCACCGATGTAGACGAAGTTCTGCTCGGTCACCGGTCGCCCGTCGACTCGTGCGCGGGCACGGCACTCCGCACGAGCGGACAGGTCAGCGTCGTTTCCGGCGGTCCACCGGACTCCGGTCACGCCGCTCGCACGGGCGAGTTGGTCGAGGACGGCGACGTCGGTCCACCCCAGGTTGGGGGCGTAGCGCAGGATGCTCGACGGATGCTCGATCAGGCCCGGCACGGCCAGACACACACCGGCGGGACGCATTCCCTGCGCCTTGACCTCGGTGACCACCGAGGCCAAGAGACGCCCGAGGCGATCGAGCACCTTGTCCGATCGACTCAGCCGGAAGTCCCCCTCGACGATGCGCTGGGTGACCGACATCCCGGTCAGGTCGACGACGGTGACGCCCAGGTGGTCGACGGCGACCTCCGCCCCCACTCCGACCACGGTGCGACGAGCTGGGGCGAGGGGCACGCCCGGGCGACCGGCTCGCTCCCCGGCGCGCGGGGCCAGTTCGGTGACGAGTTCGGCATCGACCAAGGTCTCGACGAGATCGGACACGGTGGCCCGGGTCAGCCCTGTTCCCTGCGCGATCTGGGCTCGGGTCGGTGGTGCGTCGGCTTCGACGATCCGCGAGAGGACGAGGGCGAGATTGTGCTCGCGCACCAGCGTCTGGTGCGCGGGAGCATCCGCCCAGGGACCACGCGAACGACCGGGTCCGCGAGGAGCCCTGGCCGCCGTTGCCCGTGTCATGGTTCGGAACCATAGCCCCCCGACGGCCTATTTGTTCAGCGGGTGGCCCAATCCGTGCGTCGTGCGTCATGGTGAGCAGCCTGCGGAAGGTGACCCCACGGCATACGGCACCGATATCCTTGACCGTTGTCCGCCACCCCTTTCGTGATGGAGTCTCCTCGTGGCCATGCGCATGTCGTCCCTGTTCCTGCGAACGCTTCGCGAGAACCCGGCGGACGCAGAGGTCCCGAGCCACCAGTTGCTCGTGCGGGCCGGTTACATCCGGCGCGTGTCGCCCGGCATCTACACCTGGCTGCCGCTGGGTCTGAAGGTCGTCCGCAAGGTCGAGCAGATCGTGCGGGAGGAGATGGACGCGATCGGCTCCCAGGAATTGCTCTTCCCGGCGCTGCTGCCGCGCGAGCCCTACGAGGCCAGTGGTCGGTGGAATGACTACGGCCCCAACGTCTTTCGACTCAAGGACCGCAAGGGTGCCGACTACCTGCTCGGGCCGACCCACGAGGAGATGTTCTGCCTCGCGGTCAAGGACATGTACTCCTCCTACAAGGACTTGCCGGTCTCGCTCTACCAGATCCAGATCAAGTACCGCGACGAGGCGCGGCCGCGCGCCGGCGTGCTCCGCGGCCGTGAGTTCGTCATGAAGGACTCCTACTCCTTCGACATCGATGACGCCGGCCTCGACAAGAGTTACCAACTGCACCGCGATGCCTACATCAAGATCTTCAACCGGCTCGGCTTCCACTACGTCATCGTCGAGGCGATGGCCGGCGCCATGGGCGGGTCGAAGTCGGAGGAGTTCCTCGCGACCGCCGAGAACGGCGAGGACACCTACGTCCGCTGTGACAACTGCGGGTACGCCGCGAACGTCGAGGCCGTCCGCGTGCCGGCTCCCGACCCCATTGCGTATGCCGGGTTGCCGGCTTCCCATGTCGAGGCCACTCCCGACACGCCCACCATCGAAACCCTTGTCTCGCATCTGAATTCGGCCTTTCCCCGCGAGGACCGCCAGTGGGCTGCAGGGGACACGCTCAAGAACGTCATCGTCATGCTCGTCCACCCGGACGGCACGCGCGAGCCGCTCGCCATCGGGGTCCCGGGGGACCGTGAGGTCGATGAGAAGCGTCTCGGCGCGCAGGTGGAGCCGGCCCTCGTCGAGGCCTTCGATGAGAAGGCCTTCGCCGAGAACCCCGCACTGGTCAAGGGATACATCGGTCCCGGCGCCTTGGGCTCAGCGGGCTCGTCGGGCATCCGCTACCTCCTCGACCCGCGCGTCTCCGAGGGCACCGCATGGGTGACCGGCGCCAATGAGCCGGGCCACCACGTCATCGACCTCGTCGCCGGTCGCGACTTCACCGCCGACGGCACCATCGAGGCCGCCGATGTCCGGCCGGGCGATGACTGCCCGTCGTGCGGACACGGTCTCGAATCCGCGCGCGGTATCGAGATGGGCCACATCTTCCAGCTCGGCACGAAGTATGCCGAGGCCCTCGACCTCAAGGTCCTCGACGAGCACGGCAAGCTCCGGACCGTCACCATGGGCTCCTACGGCGTCGGCGTAACCCGTGCCGTGGCCTGCATCGCCGAAGGCAACCATGACGAGTTCGGCTTGGTCTGGCCGCGCGACATCAGCCCCGCTGACGTCCACATCGTCGCGACCGGCAAGGACCGGACCCGCGATCCCGAGGTCTTCGACACCGCCGAGAGGTTGACTCGTGAACTCGAGGCAGAGGGGCTTGAGGTCCTCTATGACGACCGCGAAAAGGTCTCTCCCGGCGTGAAGTTCAAGGACTCCGAGCTCATCGGCGTGCCGACGATCCTCGTGATCGGCAAGTCCTTGGAGAACGGTCTGGTGGAGATCAAGGACCGCCGCAGCGGTGATCGCGCCGAGGTGCCGGTCGTCGACGCGGTCAGCGCCGTTATCGCAGCCGTGTCCGGCGGCGACCGATGACTGGAGCTGGGGGCCGGTCGCGCCGGCGACCATCTCGTCGCGCGACCGCTCTCAGCTCACTCGTCCTCGCGGGTCTTGTCGGAGGTTGTGGCATCACGTGGACCCCTGGTGGCGCGGCACCGTCGCCATCTCCGTCGGCCACGCCCACGACCTCGGTCGACCCGAGCCCGACGCCGACGCCCACCCCCTCACCCAGTCCTAGCGCCATCGCTTTGGCCGAGGTCGGCTCCTTCGGTACTGCCCGCGCGGGAGAGAACGGGTGGTGGATCAACGCCATGACCGATCATGACGGCGAATACCAATGGCGGGTCCTCGATCCCCAGCGCGCCCCCGTCACGGCACTTGAGCCCCGGTCGGGCACGATGAACTTCTTCGGCGAACCCGAGGACTACACCGACATCCCCGGGGTCCTCACCTTCCGCGGCAACCACGGCCGCAACGCCGCGTCCTGGGGTTCGGCCGCCGTGAGCGAGCACAAACTCGAGAAGGTCTGGACTCGCGCGAGCGGGTCCCTGCGCTCCCTCGGGAGCACGTGGGGCGGCTCGGGTTGGACCGGTCAGCCGCTCTTGGTGCAGTGGCCCGAAGCGACGCGCGCGGCGATGGGCCTGACCGGGCCCGGTGCAGCCGCCGGTGCCGTCGAGGTGATCTATCCGACGTTGTCGGGCCAGATCTTCAGGATGGACCTGGCCACGGGGACCGACACCCGCCCCACCATGCGGATCGCCGAGGGTGGCTTCAAGGGGACGGGCTCGATCGACCCGCGCGGCTACCCGCTGCTCTATGCCGGTCAGGGCCTGCCCAACGAGACCGATTACCGGATGCGCTATCACATCTTCGACCTCATCAAGGATGAGGAAGTGGACGGCTGGGGGAGCGTTGATGGCAGCGCGCCCGATGCGGGCTGGGGCGGCATGGACTCCTCTGGGCTGGTCCTCGCGTCGGCGGACACCCTCCTTGAACCGTCGGAGAACGGCTTCTTCATCTCTGCCAAGCTCAACTCCTCCTTCGACGCAGCCGCGAAGAAGGTGTCGATCAACACCGAGCTCACGCGGCTCCAGTACCGCACTCCGCTCACCCGCTTCAGTGGCCTCGAGGCCTCAATCGCGGCGTACCGCAACCTGATGTACGTCACCGACAACGACGGCAACATGCTCTGCATCGACGCGAACACGCTCAACGTGCTCTGGGCACGATCCATCGATGACGACGCCGACGCCACGCTCGTTCTCGACCCGGCGGGGGACAAGCCCTTCCTCTACTCCGGGCAGGAAGTGGACAAACGGGGCCCCGGTGCGGCGACGATCCTCCGACGCATCGACGGGCTGACCGGGAAGGTTGTCTGGGAGCACTCCGTTCCGACCTCTTACGATGCCGACGTCAATGGTGGCCTCCTGGCCACTCCCGTCCTGGGCACCGGCGAGAACAACGATCTCGCGATCTTCTCCGTTGCCAAGACGACCTCACTCTCCGCGGGCACCCTGCTCGCCCTGGACCGCACGACCGGCTCCGTGGTCTGGCAGCGTGAACTCCCTGCCTACACGTGGAGCTCGCCGATCCTCATCAAGACCAAGGACGAGCACGAGGTCGGCTTCCTCTGTGACTCGGTCGGGATCTGCCACCTCTTCGACCCCCGCACGGGCACCGACTGGACCACGATCAACGTCGGCACCAATGTCGAGGCGTCGCCAGCGTCCTTCGACGACATGATCGTCGTGGGCACCCGTGGAGGGGAGATCTGGGGCATCCGTGTCAGCTGATCTCGACCATGGCCGACCTCTCGAGGCGGTCATCTTCGATTGGGGAGGCACCCTCACCCCGTGGCACGAGGTCGACCTGCCCGAGCAGTGGCGGGTCTATGCGCGCGAGATCCACGGCATCCGCCTCAACTCTGACGAGGTCGTCGAGACGGACGTCGAGAAGGCGCGCGCTCTCGCCGACCGGATCCTGGCTGCCGAGAGCCTGGCCTGGCGGCGAGGGCGTGAGGACCACTCGAGTGCTGCCCTTGATGACATCCTCGAGGCCGCTGGGGTCGATGCCGAGCACGACCGGCACCACCTCGCGCTTGCGTCCTATCGCCGCTTCTGGGAGCCGCACACCCACACCGACCCCCAGGTCCATCCCCTCTGGGAAGGCTTGCGGGAGAGGGGAATTCGCGTCGGAGTGCTCTCCAACACGATCTGGAGTCGGGCCTATCACCGCGAGGTCTTCGCCCGTGATGGCGTGCTCGACCTGATCGATGGTGACGTCTATTCCTCGGAGATCGACCACGTGAAGCCGCACCCCGAAGCCTTCCGCGCCGCGGCGGCGGCGGTGGGAGCGCGACCCGAGCACACGGCATACGTCGGGGATCGTCTCTTCGAGGATGTGCACGGCCCCCAGCAGGTGGGGATGCGCACGATCTGGATCCCACACTCGGACATCCCGGTCGAGCAGCAGGTCCAGGTCGATGTCACGCCCGATGCCACTGCTCACGAGCTCCTCGACATCCTCCCCATCGTCGACGGCTGGCTGGGCCGATGACCGAGACCGTCTCTCAGGTCATCGCCGATCCGACGCCCACCCTCATTGCCGTCATCGCCGTCGCCGGCTTCGTCGCCGGCTGGGTGGATGCCGTCGTCGGCGGCGGTGGCCTCATCCAGTTGCCAGCGCTCCTGCTCGCCTTCCCCGGCGCGACTCCGGCCCAGTTGCTCGCGACCAACAAGGCCGGGTCGATCGCCGGGACGACCACGGCGTCGATCACCTACTGGCGCAGAGTGAGACCCGACATGCGGACCGCCTTGCCGATGGCCGTCTGCGCCTATCTGGGCGCGATCGGTGGAGCCTTCATCGGCCTCCACATCCCCAAGTCGGCCTTCAACCCGATCATTCTCGTGCTCCTCATCGCTGTCGGTGCCTACACCCTCTTCAAGCCGAGCCTGGGCACAGCGACCGCCCTGCGCTGGGACGGCGTGCGGCACACGGGGATTGCCGTGCTCATCGGCTTCGTCATCGGGGTCTACGACGGGGCACTCGGCCCGGGCACCGGATCCTTCCTGGTCTTTGCGCTTGTCGGGCTGATGGGCTACGCCTTCCTCGAGGCGTCGGCCAAGGCCAAGATCGCCAACTTCGCGACCAACCTCGGCGCTCTCACCGTCTTCGCGCCCGGTGGTCACGTCATGTGGAAGGTGGGCCTCGTGCTCGCTGCCGCCAATCTGCTCGGCGGATATGCCGGGGCCCGCACCGCGGTCCGACTCGGCTCCCGCTTCGTGCGCTGGGTCTTCATCGTCATCGTGAGCGCCTTCATCATCCGGATCTCGGGGCAACTCCTCGGCTTCTGGTGAGGTTCAGTTGGTCGTGAGCCAGAGGACCTCGTAGGGCTCCAGCCAGACCTGATCGCCCTCGCCCCACTCGAGCCGAGAGCCGGTCAGTGCATCCACGGCGTCGGCCACGTCGAGTTCTCGTGCGCGCCAACCCGGCCACGCACGCCGACGCTCGGTCACGTTGTGGACCCCGACGAAGCGGCCGATCGGATGGTCACGAACGGTCACGAGGATGCCGGGGTCATCGATCGGCCCGATGGCGGTCTCGACCGATCCGTGCAAGTGGGGGAGGGATGCTCGCACGCGAGCCAACTCCACGAGGTCGCCGAACACCGTGGCCGCCACCGAACCCTGGGTATGCCGAGTGGTCGCCCGGTCGTGGTCGAGCCGAGGGCGGTGGGCCCACCGGTTGTCGTCCTCGTGCCCGGGTTCGCTGGCCCACTCGCGGTCGTTGGCCTGCCCCAGCTCGTCGCCGCTCCAGATCACCGGCACCCCACCCCACGACATGATGAGCGAGTGCGAGAGCCGCAGGGCCGCCGCGGCCGATGCGATCCGGACGGGGTCGGCGGACTCCTCTGCCGCATCGAGACCGATGAGTGAGGCCGCCGTCCCGGACGTGCGCCGATCGTCGGTTGCGGGGTTGTATTGAAAGACCAGGCCCTTGGCGGTCGAGCCGGGGAAGTCCCCGGCATACCAGTGCGCGAGGAAGGATCGGTGGCCATGGCCCGAGAGACCGAGCGCCCCCGCGTCCTCGTCCATGATCGCCCAGCCGATGTCGTCGTGGCAGCGCAGATAGGTCAGCCAGGTCGCGGTCGGCGGCTTGGGCGGCAGGTTGCCCAATGCCTGCGCGGCGAGTCGCACATCACGTGCGGCGAGCATCGACCAGATCTGCACCATGAGGCTGTTGTGATAGGCGAGGTCGCTGACCTTGCCGGTGTGTGACCCAGACCCGAGATAAGCGAGCAACTTGGTCGGTGCCACGATGGCCTCGGCCTTGAAAGCGACTGCAGGACAAGCGATTCGGGTGATCGCCCGGAGCACTTGGGTGACGGCGTGGACCTCGGGCTCCCCCTGGCAGTCGGTGCCCAGGCGCTTCCACATGAAGGCGATCGCATCGAGCCGAAGCACGTCGACGCCACGGTTGGCCAGGTCGAGGATGATGCTCACGAACTCCTTGAGCACCGCGGGGTTCGACCAGTTCAGATCCCACTGCCATTCGTTGAAAGTCGTCCAGACCCAGCCGCCGAGTTCGTCGTCCCACGTGAAGTTGCCCGGCGCGAAGTCGGGGAAGACCTCCGGAAGGCTCGCCTCGTAGGCATCCGGCATCGCCCGGTCCGCGAAGACATGGAAGTACTCCCGGTATGCCGGGTCGCCGGCTCTCGCCTTGGCCGCCCAGTCGTGCTCGCGGGCGACGTGGTTGAGGACGAGGTCGAGGGTCAGACTCATGCCGGCCTCGTGGAGCGCGTGCGTCAGGGCCTCGAGGTCGTCCATCGACCCGAGGTCGGGACGGACCGCGCGATAGTCGGCCACGGCATACCCGCCGTCGTTGTCACCCTCGCGAGGGCGCAGCAACGGCATGAGGTGGAGGTAGCGGACCCCGAGTTCATCGAGGTAGGGGATCTCATCGATCAGCCCTCGCAGGTCGCCAGCGAAGCGTTCGGTGTAGGCCGCGTAGCCCAGCATCGAGGGGTCCTGCAGCCAGTCCGGGCGTAGGAGGCGCTCGAGGTCCCGGGCGTGGAGCTCGGGGGATCGGGCGTCATAGGCGGCGCGCGCGAGATCGATCAGGTCATCGGCGAGGGCGTCGGCTCGGTCGTCGTAGAGCGGGCGGAGTCCGTCGAGGACGTCGGGGAGCCAGCGGTGGAGACGAGCCCGGAACATGAGGTCGCGCTCGTCGCTGATGGGCGCTGAGGAGGTCGGCGTGACGGTCACAGCAGGCATTGTGGCGCAGAATCGCGAAAACGGTTAGACATTTGCAGCAGCGGGCTGGACACCACTGAGGGCCCGTCGTCGGACGCCACGGGGTGCGGATCCACGGATGGTCCTCATGGCGGGCACAGCGGATGCACAGGCGTCGGCGACAAGTTCGTCTCCATGACCACGATCTCCGCCCCCGAGCAGGCACCCCTCGTCCTCCGACGGGTCACGTCGACTGCAGGACGGCTGCGCCCGCGAGCGGTCCCCGGCTGGTGTCGGACGGCCAGTGCCTTGGCCTTCTGGAGTGTGCTGGTCGCCGTCACGGCGCTGTGGGTCCAGGGCGGCGGCCTCGGGGAACTCGGCTCAGTGGCTGGCGCCCTCACCTCCACCGGTCGTCTCACCGGCCTGATCGCCTCGGCACTGCTGCTGATCCAGGTCCTCCTCATGGCCAGAGTGCCGTGGTTCGAGCAGTCGTGGGGGCAGGACGAGTTGGTCCGCACTCACCGGCTCGTGGGCTTCACCTCGTTCAACCTGATGCTCGCCCACATCGTGCTCATCACCCTGGGCTATGCGGCCGGCAGCACGCTGGGGCTCTGGGGCACGATCGTCGACCTGGTCGTCAACTATCCGGGGATGCTCCTCGCGCTTGCCGGGACCTTCGCACTGGTCATGGTCGTGGTGACCTCGGTCAAGAAGGCCCGGGCTCGGCTGCGGCGCGAGTCGTGGCACCTCATCCATCTCTACGCCTACCTCGGCACCGGGCTCGCGCTGCCGCACCAGTTGTGGACGGGTGGGGACTTCCTCGCGAGTCCGGTCGCGACGTTCTTCTGGTGGGGCCTGTATGCCGTGTGTGCCGGTGCCGTGGTCGCCTTCCGGATCGTGTTGCCGCTGTGGCGCTCGTCGCGAGCAGGGTTGCGCGTCACCGAGGTTCGGTCCGAGATGTCGGGAGTCACGTCGGTCACGGTCAGTGGTCCCGGCGTTGGCTCGATCCGGGCGCATGGCGGCCAGTTCTTCCAGTGGCGCTTCCTTGACGGGCCGGGCTGGACGCGCGCGAACCCCTACTCGCTCTCCGCGGCACCTGACGGTCGGACGCTGCGCATCACGGCGGCCCACGTCGGTGACGGATCCGCCCGACTGGCCACCCTTCGGCCCGGAGCGCGGGTGCTGGTCGAGGGCCCCTACGGCCGACTCCACGCCGGAGTTCGCGTCCGCGACAAGTCCCTGCTCATGGCGTCCGGCATCGGGATCACCCCTTTGCGTGCACTCCTCGAGGACCTTCCGCCGGGGGCGCCGGGCGACATCGTCGTCATCCATCGGGTGCGCTCAGGGGGTGAGGCGATCCTGTCCGACGAACTGCGCGGACTGTGCTCCGCCAAGGGAGCCCGCTACGTCCTGGTCGAGGGTCCGCGCGCCCAGCGTGTGGATGCTGCACGGCCCACGTGGCTGCCGGCGCAGGCCGGGCTCCTGACCGATGAGGAGGCACTGCTGCAGGTCGTGCCTGACATCACCGAGCGCGACGTCTTCCTCTGCGGCAGCCCCGGCTGGCTCGATGCGGCAGCCACCGCCGTCCGCGGCGTGGGGGTGCCGGCACGCCAACTCCACGTCGAGCGCTTCACCGACTGACCCAGAGAGGAAGACTTCCCATGCGACGCATCTCCCTGTGGCTGCTCAGCACGATCAGCACCGTGGTCCTGCTCTTCAGTTATCACACGTCCACCTCCGCCAAGGCGAGCACGAGCATCGTCTCCTCGGCCGAGTCGGGGGCGAACTCGACCGGCTCGACCAGCGCCACCAACTCATCCGGCTCAAGTTCCGCGTCGGCGTCGGGGTCGGGTACCGGGTCGGCCGAGACGTCGACGAGTGCCGGCTCGTCGTCCGGTGAGACCTCCGCCTCGAGCTCCGGCACCGCCAGCACGACGACCTCGGGAGCCCTGACCTACGACGGCAGTGTCGTGTCGACGAGATACGGCAATGTGCAGGTCCAGATCACCGTCGAGGACGGCAAGGTCACCAAGTCGATCGTCCTCCAGGTCCCGTGGAACGACCGCAAGGATCAGGAGATCAACTCGCGTGCCGTGCCGACTCTCAATGCCGAAACGGTCCAGGCGCAGAGCGCGGACATCGACATGGTGAGCGGCGCGACCTACACGTCAAAGGGCTACATCGAGTCCCTCCAGGCCGCCCTCGACCAGGCGCACCTCCGTGACCGCCACGGCCAGTGACATCCGCGTAGCCGTCGCCGCAGAGCGGCCGCTGGAGCCCATGCGTCCGGTGCGCCGGGCCTGGGTCGATCAGATCATGGGACTGCCCATCTCGGTCCATGTCCGGGCCGCGGACACCACCCGGGAGGACATCGCCGTGGGGGTCCGTCGGGTCTTCGACCACCTACGCCTGGTCGACCGAGTCTTCAGCACCTGGCGAGCCGACAGCGACCTGCTCCGACTCCAGCATGGCGAGGCGCAGGTCGACGCTGTCCACCCCTGGCTCGCCGAGGTGACCGACCTGTGTCTGGAGGCAGAGGGGGTGACCGACGGTCTCTTCAGCGCCTGGCGCTGTCAGGCCGGTGGGCGTCGCGTGTTCGACCCCACCGGTCTGGTCAAGGGTTGGGGAGTGGCCGGCGCCGCCGCGCACCTCGAGGTGCTCGACGAGATCCAGTGGTGCATCGGCGCGGGGGGCGACCTGCTTGCCGGGACGGGTCGCGGCATGGTCGACATGGCCCCGACATGGCGTGTTGGCATCGAGGACCCACGTGACCGGCGCCGGATCGCCGACGTGATCACGTTGTCGCGCAACGCTGTTGCGACGTCTGGTTCAGCCGCCCGAGGAGCGCACATCCACGATCCCTCATCGGGGGCACCTATCGATCGGGTCGGCTCGACGACAGTCATCGGGCCCGACCTGATGTGGGCGGACGTCTGGGCCACCGCGGCGTTCGTCAACCCGGCGAGGGCGGGTCTGCTGATCGCCGACCGTGCCCCCGACTACTCCCTGCTCACCCTCTGAACTGTCAGAGCCTTTCGGAGTCGCGCGCTCACTCCCGGAGGGAACAGCCTGAGGCTGCAAGACTCTGGCCCATGCGCCCCTTCCGTCAGGTCGACGTCTTCCCCGCAGTCGATGCCGGTGCGTCCGAGCCCGGATTCCGTGGCAACGCCTTGGCTGTCGTCCATGACGCAGACGGGCTGACCGACGAGCAGATGGCGTCCTTCGCCCGTTGGACCAACCTGTCGGAGACCGTCTTCGTCATGGCGCCGACTGATCCAGCCGCCGACTATCGCGTCCGGATCTGGACGACGGGAGGGGAGTTGCCCTTCGCCGGTCACCCGACCCTCGGCAGTGCCCATGCCTGGCTCGACGCAGGAGGGCTGCCGCAGGATGCAGGCATCGTGGTCCAGGAGTGCGGAGCCGGACTCGTGTCGGTCCGCCGCGGCGACGTCCTCGCCTTCGCCGCGCCGCCCCTCATCCGATCGGGGCCGGTGGACGCCGACCTGCGCTTTCGCGTCGGTCGGGCGCTGGCGATCGACCCAGGGCGGGTGCTGGAGATGGCCTGGATCGACAACGGCCCCGGCTGGATCGGCGTCGAAGTCGATTCGGCGGCAACGGTGCTCGCGATCGAGCCCAGCATCCCCGACTTCACCGACCTCAAGGTGGCCGTCATCGGCCGGTATGCCGTGGCGCCCGGACGGGGCAAGGGCGCGGCGGCCGCTTCGCCCGAGGGCAGGCAAAGCCAGCCGCTCGTCGAGGTGCGGGCCTTCTACGCCGACGGCCGCGATTTTGGCGAGGACCCTGTCACCGGGAGTGCCAATGCCGGCCTCGCGCAATGGCTCGTCGGAAGCGGCCGCCTGCCCACGGCATACATCGCCTCTCAGGGAACTCGACTGCAGCGCAAGGGAAGGGTCCATGTCGAGGCGATCGACGACGACCTGTGGATCGGCGGAGCGACCGTCACCCGGATCGTCGGCGAGGTCGACATCTGACCCGTCCCGCGCGATGCCACCGGTCAGGTCGTCGCGAGCCTGGTGTTGTCGAGGTTGTAGCCGTAGTGCTGACGCAGGGAGACCTTGCGCTCGAGGTCCTCGATGATCGCGGGGGAGAAGTTGACGTCATAGAGGGCCTGGCACGAGCCGAGTCCGCCGGGGCTGAAGACGTTGACCTCCATGAGCTTGTCGCCGACGATGTCGAGCCCGACGAGGAACATCCCGTCGGCATTGAGTTTCGGACGCACGACGTCGACCAGCCCGAGCATCTCGTCGGTGATGGTCACGGCCTGGGCCTTGCCACCGGCCGACATGTTCGAGCGCAGATCGTCAGACGAACTCTTGCGACGGAAGGCGGCCACCTTGCCCTTGACCGTCAGTGGACGGCCGTTCATGACGAACATCCGGACGTCGCCGTTCTTGGCGGCGGCGAGGTATTCCTGCGCCACCACATAGCCATCACGGGCGATGGCCTCGATGATCTGGCTGAGGTTGGGCTTCTCCTTGCGGTTGACGAGGAAGACTCCGCTGCCGCCCGACCCCTGGAGCGGCTTGAGGACGGCCCGCCCGCCGAGGTCCTCGATGAAGGCAGCGATCTGGGACTCGTCGCGGGAGATGAGCGTCTTGGGACGCACGATCTCGGGGAAGTGTTGGAAGTAGGCCTTGGACAAGGCATTGGCCAAGGTCGTCGGGTCGTTGACGACGAGGACACCATTCGACGCGATGAGCTGGCCGAAGGCCACCTGGGCGTTGTTGGCCCACGGTCGCTCGGCGGCGTCTTCGGCCGGATCGGCGCGCAGCATGACGACATCGAAGTCGCTGATCGCCATGTGCTGCACCACATCTGGCTTCTGAACGTCAGAGAGGTAGCGGTCGAGAGACCGGTAGTTCTTGGCCGATCCGGCACGGGCCTTGGCGCTCAGCGAGCCGTCAGGTTCGTAGGCGAAGTCCCCGATGCCCATGAGCCAGGCGTCGTGACCCATCTGCGTGGCGGTCATGGCCAAGCGGGTGGTCGTGTAGGTCGACGCCTCGGTGAGGACGTCGTTGACGACGAAGCCGATCTTCATGGGGTTCCTTCCCAGAGGTGGGTGAGGTCAGGGGCGTGCGCGGCCGCGAGGAGGCGGCCGGTCGAATCGGGGTCTTCCAAGTAGCGAGGCAGGATCCGGGCCGGCTGGAGCAGCTCTCGATCGCGCAGGTCCCCGATGAGGGGGAGATCGGAGAGGGAGAACTTGCCCAGCCACAGCAGGTCGAGTGAGCCCCCCTTGCGAATGTGGTCGAGCAGGTCGACAAGTCCGCGCAGGTAGATGGCGTCCTTGGCCAGGCCCCCCGAGCGATACGCGCGCATCGTCGTGGTGAAGGCACTTCCTTCGGGTATGCCGTGGCGCACCAATGCGTCGTAGGACTCACCAAAGCTGGCACCGGCTGTCATGCGGGCGACGGTGACGACGCGAGCAGCCAACTGCCGCAACCGAAATGGGGTGAGACCGCCCACGGCGACCTCGGCCAGCACGGCCAGTCCCTCCTGCGTCTCGTCGTAACCGGCCAGACCTGTGCCCATGACGGTGATGGGCTGGTGCGTGCCGTTGACCTGGGTGACCAGGTGGGTCCCGACCTCGTGGTGCAGCAGGGCGAGGGCGCGGTGCGGGGCGACCGCCGCGTCCTCGCTGATGAGCAGGAGATTGCCGGACACCATGACGCCGCTGACGTCGCTGCGGATCTCGGCGTGGATGTCGATGTCCGGATCGATCGAGCGATAGTGCTCGATCTCCTCCTCGGCCATCGCGAGGAAGGTCTCGGGTGCGAGCGGATCGCCGCCCGCCACCTGGGGGGTGACCAGGGCGAGGAGCGACTCGGCCAGCTCCCGCAGGTCCGGGGTGACCGCGCCATAGAGCTCGATGCCGAGCTGGCGGAAGTCGCCGGTGCCGCGAGCTCGCAGCATCGCGAACTGCAACTCCATCTCGCGGTGCTTGGCGCGCAGGAGGTGCCCCAGGGTCGCGTCCTCGACCGAGGAGACATCGATGTCGGCGAGCATCGCCTCGAAGACGTCGGGTGAGGTCTCGAGGTCGCGATAGGTGAACTCGGGCTCGGTGAGGTCACCTCCGAGGAAGACCGCCCGGATCTCGTCGGCATCGACGGGGGTGATGTCGAGGATGAAGCGCACGCTGCTCGACAACTGGGCGAGAGCGCGGTCGATGGCCAGGTCGTGAGTCGAGAACGTGGGTGATTCGAGGTCGGCTGACCCGGTTCGATCGGACTGGACGTCGGCGCTCGCGGCCGGGCTCATGCGAGGTCCTTGAGCGTCGCCTCGATCGCGGGCACCGTCGCAGCGAGAGCCTTGGCCAACTCGCTGATCCGTTCACGGTCGGGCTCCCCGGTCCACTCGTCCATGAAGGTCTTCTTGAACTCCAAGGCCAAGACGCACCCCTGACCCGGGTAGCGCTCATGGATCCACCGGGCGACATGGGCACCCTTGAAGCGGACGTTCTCCCGGACGTCGAGACGGCCGGTGCTCGTCTCGATCCTTCTCAACGCGCCCATGAAGGTGTCGACCAGGGGAGCGAAGCGCTCGCGATCGAGCGAGCCCGTCCCCACGTTGACCTCGGGATTCCCTTCGGATGGGGCCTCCGGTCCGTCAGCGCCGTCCCGCCGGTGGTTGTAGGAGTGGACGTCAAAGAAGACGAAGGGACCGTGAGCGGCCAGCCTGTCGAGATGCTCAGCCAGCTCGGCGTAGAAGGCCTCGTGGAGGAGGGCGCTCTCCTCGACCAGGTCACTGCGGAGTTCGCCGGTGTCCCAGACCTCGAGGTCCCAGCAGTCCGCAGGCGTTCGATAGACGGCGCCGGCTCGGTCGCGATTGAGGTCGACCTCGAACCGGGACCGATGGATGGTCACCCGTGAAGCGATCCCGGCCGCGATCTCGTCCGTGAAGGGGTCCTCCTCGCGAAGGCGAGTGGCCTCGTCGAGGGACATCAGCACCGCGAGGTCAGGCCGTACGTCGTGACCGGCATGGACTGCGCTCGCCGCGACTCGGCCGGCCCAGTCACCGTGCCATGTCCACGGCTGGGCGGGGCTCACGAACGGATCGTCCATCCCTCATGTCTACCGGCTGATCGGGAAGCGTGGGCCGTTGCGATGCAGCGGCTTTCGGGTATGCCTCAGAAGGGTGGTTCGTCGTATTCGACTCGGCGTGGCCGATGGGACTGTTCGGCACCGGTGGGGCTGGGGACGTCGATCAGGATCTGGCGTGGCTGACCGCGCTCGGCCGGTTTGCACGCCCCCGAGGGGTCCGATCGCGGGCCGGTCGATCCAGCCGCCGTGCCCTCTGTGACACGTCCAGCGAGGTGATGGTGGGCGCGGTCGTGGTACCGAATGTCGAAGGGCACCTGCTCGCGCCATGGTCTGGGGGTGCCGGTGCGGATGGCGTGTCGGTTGGCTTCTTGGTCGAGGTCGAAGAGGTCGTGGCTGAGG
>Ga0209477_1000192_pt1 | contig 35576 bp, 35 predicted proteins | sample KloWWTupernatant_FD_187180 | JGI IMG/M metagenome (GOLD analysis project Ga0209477, IMG submission 187180) | Active sludge microbial communities from Klosterneuburg, Austria, studying microevolution and ecology of nitrifiers - Klosterneuburg... | ecosystem: Engineered > WWTP > Aerobic digester >...
AATCGTCTACAACTACGTCGGCTTCATGGTGCTGCCGATGTTCGTGGCACTCGACCGCATCGACCCAGCGCTACGCGAAGCCTCCAAGGACCTCGGCGGCACCCGCGCCTCGACGTTCATGTCGGTCACGCTGCCGCTGTCCGGCCCCGGTGTGGTCGCGGGCGTGCTGCTCACGTTCATCCCGATGTGCGGCGACTACATCACGGCCACCGTGCTCGGTGGTGCCAAGGGCTTCATGGTGGGTGCGCTCATCGACAGCCAGTTCCGCGGCGCGCAGAACTGGCCGGAGGGCTCGGCCATGGCTGTGGTGATGATCATCATGGTGCTGCTCGCGCTCGCCGCGTTCGCGTTGCTGCTGTGGCTGCTGCGCCGGCTGACGCCTGCTCTCAGCCCCCTCGTTGCCGCGTGGCGCAGTCGCCCGCGCAAGCCCGCGCGGGCGACACGATTCCCCGATCTGTTGCGGCCCGCGCTGGCCGCGTGGACGGGCTTGTTGCTCGTGTTCCTGTTCATCCCGATCCTGCTGGTCGTGCGCCACTCGTTCAACAACGGGCCGTCGTTCTCCATCTGGAGCGGCAGCTACAGCACGGTGTGGTGGGGCGGCCCGCCCGGCAAGACCAAGTCGGGCATGAAGATGCAGGGCCTGTTCGACTTCGACAGCACCGGCCCGATGTTGGTGCGCTTCGTGATCATCGTCGCCATCGGCATCGCAGTGCCGTACGTGTGGAAGCTCGTCACCGGTCGCCACAACCGTCATCTGCGTCAGTGGTCGGTGCTCGTCGCGTTCGTGATCGCCGTGATCGTCAACGGGCTGATGACCGATTGGTACCTCAGCATCTTCCAGCAGGCCGGTGTCGGCGAGGGCTTGCGTGGTTCCTTCCTTGCTGCCTTCGGTGGCACCGCGATCGCCGTCTCCATCGGTGGGTTGTGCGGTGTGGCACTGGCCCGCCACCCGGGCAAGTGGGCTGCCGTGATGATGGCGCTGCTCTTCCTCATCCTCGTGACGCCCGAGATCATGGATGCCATCGCACTCGCCGGCTGGATGCAGCGTGTCGGCGGTCCGCTCACCTCCGACACATTGGGTGTGCCCTTCGGGATGCTGCGCCTGTGGATCGGGCAGTCGCTGTACGCCAGCGCGGTCGTCACCCTGATCGTGCGCGCCCGGCTCGCCGGCATCGACGCCTCGTTGGAAGAAGCCGCCGCCGACCTCGGTGCTCCTCCTGGTCGCGCCTTTCGTCAGGTGACGCTGCCGCTCATCAGCCCGGCGCTGATCGCCGGCGGCCTGCTGTCGTTCACGTTGTGCCTCGACAACACGGTCATCTCGTCGCTGATCAGTGGCGCCTCGTCCACCTTCCCGGTGGCGCTCATCTCTGCCACGAAGAGCGAGATCAAGCCGTTCTGGGGTGTCGGTTCCGTGGTGCTGTTCGTGATGACGATGGCGTTGCTCGCCTTCGTCGCCCGGGTGCTGAAGAAGTCGGGCGATTCGTCGTCCGACATCGCCGCCACCCTCGGCGGCGGCTGAGCGTTCGCCGTGCGTGTCGTCGTCGTCGGCGCGGGCCTCGCCGGCTTGCACGCCACCGAGCAGTTGCGCGCCGCCGGCTGCGACGTGCAGCTCATCGAAGGTGGGCACCGGCCGGGAGGTCGTGTCCGCACCGTTCGCGCACCGTTCGCCGGCGGACAGTACGCCGAGAGCGGCGCCGAGTGGGTCGACGCAACGCACGACCGGATGCTGGCGCAGCTGCACCGCTTCGGCATCGAACGGTTGGGGCCTGGCGAGCAGTGGACCACCATCCGCCGCTGGATCCACCGCAACGGCGAGATGCTCAGCCCCGAGCAGGTGCGCCTCGCGGACCCCGACGTCTACGACGAGCTCGATCGGTTCGACGGCATCGTCGAGGCCGCCGCGGCAGGTATCGCCGACCCCGCGTGTCCGCAGCTGCACGCGGCGGCCGCCGCCCTCGATGCTCAGTCGTTGGCCGATGTGGCCCAGCAGGCCAACCTGGGCGAGCTGGCCAGGTTGTTCCGGTGGCGCGACTCGCAAGGTGAGTTCGCCGAGGAGCCCAGCCAGGTGTCGCTGTTGTTCGTCGCGCAGCAGCGGGCCTACCACGCAGCGCACAGCGGTGGCCGCACGGTGCTCTCACACCGTGTTGCGGGCGGGTTCAGCGGTGTAGCGGAAGGGATGGCCGCCGGTCTCGTCGGCGTCATCAGCTACGGCGAGCACCTCATCGGGGTGCAGCAGGACGCCGACGGTGCGTTGGTGCACACCGACCGGCGCACGCTCACGGCCGACCACGTGGTGCTGGCATGTTCGTTGGTGCCGCTGCGCAGCGTGCAGTTCCACGACCAGCTGCCGCCGGCGCTGCATGCCGCGGTGCACCAGCTCGGGTACGGCACTGTCACCAAGACCTCCGTGCAGTGGCCGCGACGTTCGTGGCCGGCCGGCTACGCGACCACGTCGGGCACGGCGCAGCGAGTGTACGAACCGACTGTCGATCAGCCCGGCGAGACGGGCATCCTCATGGCCTACTGCGGTGGTGACGGCGGCCGCGAGTGGGCGACACTCGTGGAAGCCGATCGCCTGGCGCTGGCCGCCGGCGAGATGCGCGCCATGCACCGCCTCGACTCGGAACCGCTGGGCGGCTTCTCGCGAGCGTGGAGCACCGAGCCTCGCTTCGGTGGCTCGTATGCGGTCTACCGGCCGGGCCAGGTCGGGGCGTACTGGCAGGTGCTGCGCGAGCCGTGGGGTCGTGTGCAACTGGCGGGCGAGCACGTTGCCGCCTGCACCGGGTACATGGAGGGTGCGCTGGAGAGCGCGGAAACCGTCGTCGCCCGAATCGTGGCCGCGGGCTAGCCTTTCGGCACCATGCCAAGTAGTACTGCGCCACGAACAGGGCCCGCATCAGGCGGGCCGCCTCGCATCGCACTTGCGCCCGAAGGGGCACCGGCCTGGATGTCGGCAGCCATCACGGCCGGGGGCGGCCACCTCGTGCCCTTGGCAGATGCCGAGGCCCTGGTGTGGGCCGCGCCCCGCGAGCCCGAAGCGCTGCGCCAAGCACTCATCGAGGCGCCCGACCTGGCATGGGTGCAGCTGCCCTTTGCCGGCATCGAGACGTTCGTCGACCTGCTCGACGATCACCGTGTGTGGACCTGCGGCAAGGGTGTCTACGCGCAGCCGGTGGCCGAGCTGGCGTTGTCGTTGGCGCTTGCCGGGCTGCGTCACGTGGGCAGCTATGCGCGTGCCACCTCGTGGCAGCGCCCACACGGCCGCAACCTCTTCGGGGCCAACGTCACGGTCCTCGGCGGAGGTGGCATCACCGAGAGCCTCTTGCGGCTGCTGGCCCCGTTCGACTGCCACGTGACGGTGGTGCGCAACCGTGTCACCGAGATGGAGGGCGCCGATGCGGTGCTCGAGCCCGACCGCTACGTCGACGCGCTCGCCGGCGCAGATGTCGTCTTCGTCGCGCTGGCGCTCACCCCCGAGACGGAGGGCATGATCTCGCGCTCCGAACTCGAGCAGATGTCCGAGCACGCCTGGCTGGTCAACGTGGCCCGCGGCAGGCACATCGTCACCGACGATCTCGTGTGGGCACTGCAGCACGGTGTCATCGGTGGCGCCGCGCTCGATGTCACCGATCCCGAGCCGTTGCCGGTGGGGCATCCGTTGTGGTCGCTGCCCAACTGCATCGTCACACCCCACGTCGGCAACACGCCGGAGATGGCCGTGCCGCTGCTCGCGGAGCGCATCACCACCAACGTTCGCCGCTTCGCCGTCGGCGAGCCGCTGGTCGGGCCCGTGCACGTCGAGCTCGGGTACTGACCCGTGGGGCTCGTCGCCGAACCGAGCGCTGGTGCCATCGCCGGTGCTCTCGCGGATGAGCACCGACGATCCGTCTTCGCCGCGATCCAGTTGGGCTCCGAGCACGTCGATGCGGTCATCGCCGCTACCCAGCTCACCGCTGCGCAGGTCGGCAAGGCGCTGGGCAAGCTGGTCGACGTCGGCATCGTCGATGGCAGTGCCGGCCGGTTGCGGGTGGTCGACACCGTCTTCCAGCACGCGGCGCGGGAAGCGCTGGCGCGGCCGCCGATCACGGAGCACGACGAGCTGCCGGAGCACGCCCGCAAGGTGATGAACGCGTTCGTCGCCGACGGTCGGCTGCTGTCGATTCCTTCGTCGCCCGGGAAGCGATTGGTCATCCTCGACTGGCTGGCGCAGTCGTTCGAGCCGGGCCGGCGCTACAGCGAGGCGATGGTCAACCTGGTGCTCGGGCAACGTCACGCCGACACCGCAGCCTTGCGCCGGTACATGGTCGACGAGGGCCTGCTCGACCGTGAGGCCGGCGAGTACTGGCGCAGCGGTGGGACGGTTGCCGGCTGAAGCGTCGGCCGTAACCTGGCGACCATCGGCACGCTCTATCAACTGCTCGGCGTGGCCCCCGAGGCCACTGCGGCCGAGATCCGTGCTGCGTACCGCCGCGCCGCTCGCGCACATCACCCCGACATGCACGGCGAGGCGAGCTCGACGCGCATGGCGCAGATCAACGAGGCGTGGCGCGTGCTGGGGGAGCCCTCGCGGCGGCGCGAGTACGACCTGACCGTGGCGTCACGTGCCGTCGCGACCGACGACGACGTGGCCGTCGCTGCTGGCTCCGACGCACGAGCCGCGACGTTCAGGGAGCCGCACCACAATCCCTTGGCTCGCTACCAGGACCCACCCCGCTTCCCGTGGCGGTTCATGGGTGGGCTGCTGCTGGTGGGTGTCGCCTTCGTCGTGCTCGGTGTGCTCACCGCCGGCGACCCCGTGCCGCCGAAGGTCGACAACGTGTTGAACCCGGGTGACTGCGTGGTGATCGACGTCAACGGTGACGCTGCCGAGCGGCTGTGCACGCAGGCCCACGACGGCGTCGTCGAGATCCTGCTCACCGGCGGCGAGGTGTTGTGCCCCAACGGGTCGGAGCCACATCGTGATCGCCAGGGCATGGGCACTGCGTGCGTCCGGCCGCGTTGAACGACACGGGCAGCAGCGGGGCAGATCGGCATCCGCTCGGCCGCTGTGGAGGTTGTCAGTCGGGCGTACGCTGCTAGTCTTGCCGTGCCATTGAGGGCGATTAGCTCAGTCGGCTAGAGCGCCACGTTCACACCGTGGAGGTCGTGGGTTCGAGCCCCGCATCGCCCACCAGCAAGCCCCTGTTCGCAGGGTGCGAGGCCCCGCTCCGGCGGGGCCTTTGCCGTTCCGGGTGCACCGACGACAACGGTGTCGACCAGCACCCCACTCCAGCGGCGATGGACGTCCCCCGTTCCGACGGCACCTTCCGGGCGCAATTCGTCTCACCCTCCGAGACGAGTGACGCCCGGCAGCGCCACATGCGACCGCTCAGGACGCGTCCGCGGCCGCCGGTACAGCGCTCTGCGTCGGCTTGGGCACGGTGCGTAAGAGATTGATGACAGGTGCTGCGTGATCCAACTTCGCCGCCGATCCGGCGAGTAGTTTCGCCGCATGGCGCGATTGTGCGAACGACCCGGCTGTTCGCAAACAGCCGAGGTGATGTACGGCATCGATGCCGAGCATCTGGTCGTGTGGATCCAGTCGCTCGAAGGTGCCGTCACCTATCGCGCCGGTGTGCTGTGTCGCCGGCACGCCGATGCCATGGTGGTGCCACTGGGCTGGATGCTCGACGACCGGCGCGAGGCGGTGCCCCGGTTGTTCAAGCCGCGCGAAGCTCCGGCACCGGCAGTGCCACGCACTCGTCGGCCGCGCTCGCACGTATCGCGCGACGACACCGGCCAACTCACGCTGCCGGCGGTGGAGCCGCCAGCTCGCAACGAGCGCGAGCAGCCGCAACCCGTTGCCGCCTCGGTGAGCGCTGCCGACGAGACCACCCCGAGCGGCCCGGGTGCCGACGGCGCACCGTTGCCGTGGAAGCCGGTGTTCGATCAACGCGACGATCTCGACGGATTGCTCACTGCGCGCAGCCCGTTGCTGTCGCGAGCCTTCGGGAAGCGCGAGAAGCCCGACGGCTGATGACGGGTGCCAGACGCGGCACTGGCGCCCACCCGGAAGGGCAGGCGCCAGTGACGGAGTGCGTCGGCGGGGGGTCGTGCGGCCGGCTCAGGCTGCGCAGTTGGCGGCCACCCAGGTCTCCAGCTTGGTCATCCGCTGCTGGATGCGCTCGGCGACCTTGGCCAACACCTCCAGGCGGCGATCGAGGCGCTCGACCTTGGCGGTGTCACCGGCAGCCTCGGCCTCTGCTCGCTTCGTCTGCAACGCGGCGGTGCGTTCGCTGATCTTCTCCAGCCGTTCAGTGGCCTTGGCTTCCAGCTCGACGCTCTTCTCGCACTTCTCCTCGGTGGTCAGCTGCGGCCGGCTGTCGCCGTCGCCGCTGCCGGCGGCGGAGGCGACCGCGCCGAAGGCCAGCGTGCCGCTGAGGACGATGGCGGTGAATCCGAGTACGAGCTTGCTGTGCTGCTGCATGATGGGTGCTCCCTGTTGGTGAGGTGGTGCTGTCACTGTGCGGCACGGTTGTGAGCAATCTGTGAGCGATTCACCACCAACGGGCGATACTGCACGAATGGACGTGCACGCGACGTTGGATGCCCCTTGCTCTGCAGAGCGCCTGTTCGCGTTCGTCGACGATCTCGCGCTGTACCCGACGTGGATGGATCTGTTGCACGCAGTGGAACCGGTGCAGGGTGGCGCCGTCGACGAGCCGAGCTGGAACGTGGAACTGCGCGCGCGCATCGGCCCTCTCGCTCGGAGCAAGCGCTTGCGCATGCAGCGCACCGAGCACGACCCGGCTGCGCATCGAGTGGTGTTCGAGCGTGCGGAAGCCGATGGTCGCACGCACAGCCCGTGGGTGTTGCGTGCCCGGGTCGAAGAGCACGATGGCACCAGCACGCTGCACATGCACTTGCACTATGGCGGCGCGCTGTGGACCGGTGGCGTGCTGGAGCGGGTGCTGGGCGATCAGATCAAGAACGGTCGCGAGCGCCTGGCGACGCTGGTGCGTGCCACGCACTGAAACGGCCATCGGGGCGCCGCTCCAGTTGCAGCGGCAGCCCGAAGCACCGGCTCAACAGATCGCTGGTGAGACAATCGTCCAACGCGCCCTTGGCAATGACGGCTCCGTCGCGCAGCATCATCACGTGCGTGATGCCCGGTGGCACCTCGTCGAGGTGGTGGGTGACCAGCACCAGCGGAGGAGCGAGCGGGTCGAGGGTGAGCTCGCTGAGGGCCTGCACCAGGTGCTCGCGGCCGCCGAGGTCGAGCCGGGCGCTCGGTTCGTCGAGCAGCACGATCCCCGGTTCGTTCATCAGCGTGCGCGCCAGCAACACCCGCTGCTGCTCGCCCGACGACACCGTGCCCAGCGACCGCTCGGCCGCCCAGGCCACCCCCATGCGGTCGAGGCACTCCTTGGCACGCTGCTCGTCGGCCAGCGTGTAGCGGTGCCACCACGGCTCGAGCGCGGCGTACTTGGCGGTCATCACGACGTCGAGGCAGCGCAGCTCGGGGCGCAGCTGTGCCGACAGCGATGCGGACAGGTACCCGATGCGTTGTCGGAGTCGGCGCACGTCGGTGCGGCCCAAGCGTTCGCCCAGCACATCGACGGTGCCGGTCGACGGGTGCTCGTACAACGAGGCGATGCGCAGCAGGGTGGTCTTGCCCGAGCCGTTGGCGCCGAGCACCAGCCAGCGCTCGGCATCCCCGACCTGCCACGACAGGGAGGCGAGAATGGTGCGTGAATCGCGCACGAAGCTCACGTCGGAGAGTTGAAGTGCGGGGCCCATGCAGCCGATGACGATAGGTGCCGGCAGGCCGATGAAGGCCGATGAAGGGCGATGTGGCCGAGTGACTGTAACGAAACTGAAACAACAGGTAGCCTTGCGCCCAATGCGTAGAGCTGTCGTCCTCCTGTTCGCGATGTGCGCGTTGGTGCCCGCGTTGCCCGGTGAGGTCACGCACGCCGACGACTCCGCCGCACAGCAGGCCGCACGCGAGATCGCCGATGCCCGCGAGCGCGCCAATGCGGCCGCCGACGCCTACTTCCAGGCAGAATCGCTGCTCGACACGCTGAGCATCGAGGGTCAGACCCTGGAGGCCGAGGTGGCCGACCTGCAATCGCGTGTCGCAGCCCTGCAGGAGCGTGTGCAACAGGTGGCCATCAACCGCTTCACCCGCAGCGACACCACCACATCACCGCTGCTCAACGGGTTCGCGTCGCCCGAGGAGCAGATGCAGGTGGCCGCGCTGTCAGAGGTCATCACCGATACCTCGGCAGCCGACTTCGACGAGTTCGATTCGCTCAACCGGCAGCTCAGCAAGAAGCAGCAGGCGCTCACCGACAAGCGCGACCAGACCGAGCAGCAGAAGGCCACTGCGGCATCGTTGCGCGACCAGGCAACGGCCGAGGTGGAGAACCTGAAGAAGGTCGAGGCGCAACGCCTGCAGGACGAAGCGGTCCAGAAGGCGCTGCAGGCCGAAGAACGCGCTCGTGCGGCGAAAGCCGAAGCCGAGGCTGCCAAGTTGCAGCAGGCAACGGCCAACACCGCGGAGCTCGACAACCCCACCGACGCCGACGGAGGTGGTGGCGCACCGCAAACCACTGCGCCCCCCGCCGACGCGGGCAGCGGTGGCCAAACGGGCGGCGGCGGTGCCGGCGGCCGGCCCGGCGGCGCCGGCGGTAACGACTATGGCGGGGTCGAGTGGGTGTGTCCCACCGGCACCGCAGCGGTGGCGTTCGGCGACACCTGGGGTGCTCCGCGCAGCGGAGGGCGGCGTCACCAGGGCGTCGACATGATCGGCCCCATCGGTGTCGAGATCTTGGCCGTGGTGGATGGCGTGGCCGCCGCCAAGAGCAACACGCTCGGCGGAACCACCATCTGGTTCACCGGGTCCGACGGCAACAAGTACTACTACGCCCACCTCGACCATTACGGCAAGCTGGGGGCGGTCTCCAAAGGCGACGTCATCGGCTACATGGGCCAAACCGGCAATGCACGGTTCAGCGTGCCGCACCTCCACTTCGAGATCCACCCCGGCGGCGGCGCCGCGGTCAACCCGTACCCCACCGTGCGGGCTCACTGCTAGCCGCTTCGGTACCTGCGCCGGGCGACCCATCGGCAAGGCTGTCGCGGTGACCGACGTGCTGGCTGCTGCTCTCGCCGATGTGCTGACGGCGCGCTCGGTCACCGACCTGGTGCGGCTCAGCGGGGGTGCATCGCGCGACACCTATCGCTTCGTTGCCGACGGCACTCCGTTGATCCTGCAGCGGCAACGTGCGGGTGACGTGCGCGACATGGGCAACGAGGCCCTGGTGGTCCGAGCCGCCGGTGCGGCTGGGGCGCCGGTCGCCGATGTGGTTGCATCTTCCACCGACCCATCGGCGCTGGGCAGCGCGTTCATGGTGGTCACCGCAGTGGAGGGTGAGACCATCGCGCGCAAGATCCTGCGCGACGATCGGTTCCGTCACGCCCGCGAAGTGCTGCCGGCGCAGTTGGGCGCGGCGCTGGCCCAGGTGCACGCGGTCGACACCTTTGGGCTGTCGTCGCTGCCCACGGCCGACCAGGTGCGCCAGTACCGGGAGGCGCTCGACCAGATGGGGCAGCCGCATCCCGCGTTCGAGCTGGCGTTCAAGTGGCTCGACGCCAACCGGCCCGAGGTGGGCCCGCCGGTGCTGGTGCACGGCGACTTCCGGCTGGGCAACGTGATCGTCGGCGACGACGGCCTGCGGGCGGTGATCGACTGGGAGCTCGCCCATCTCGGCGACCCGATGGAAGACCTCGGCTGGTTGTGCGTGAAGGCCTGGCGGTTCGGGTCGTCGCTGCCCGTCGCCGGGGTGGGCGAGTACCGGCAGCTGTTCGAGGCGTACGAGGCGGCAGGCGGCGGCGCAGTCGACCCCGATGTGGTGCGTTGGTGGGAGGTGCTGGGAACCTTGAAGTGGGGTGTCATGTGCATCATGCAGGCCAACGCCCACGTCGCCGGCCTCACCCGCAGCCACGAGCTGGCGGCGATCGGCCGCCGAGTGTGCGAGAACGAACACGATCTGTTCCTCGCGCTGGAGGGCCGCTGGTGAACCTTCACGACATGCCATCAGCCGAGCAGCTCGTCGAGTCGGTGCGCGAGTGGCTGGAACGCGACGTGCTCGCCGGCACGACCGGCCGCTTGCAGTTCCACACGCGGGTGGCCGTCAACGTGCTGGCGATGGTGGAGCGCGAGCTGCGCCTCGGCGACAGCCAGCGGCTCGCGCACGCTCAGCGGCTGGCACAGCTGGGCTGCGCCGACGACGCCGAGCTCGCACGCCGCATCCGCGAGGGTGAGCTGGACGATCAACTGGCGCAGGTGCGAGCGCTGGTGTGGGCCGATGTTCGCGACAAGCTGGCCGTGGCCAACCCGAAGTACCTCGAGCGCTAGTCCCTCGCCGGCTTGCGGCGCAGCGTCACCGGTTGGCCGGCGGCCAGCTGGCCGCACGCGGCGTCGATGTCGGTGCCGCGGTTGCGGCGCACGGTGGCGTTGACCCCGAGGTCGGTGAGCCACGTGTGGAACTGGGCCACCCTGGCCTTCGACGAACCGACAGTGGGGTAGCCGGGCGTCGGGTTGAGCGGAATGAGGTTCACGTGCGCCGCGAGGCGCAGCCGGCGACACAACGTGGCCAGCTCGGCGGCGTCGCGCTCGCGGTCGTTGACCCCGTCGATCATCGCCCACTCGAAGCTGAGCCGGCGGCCCTTCGCCTCCAGGTAGTCGTCGCACGCTCGCATCAGGTCGTCGATCGGGTAGCGCTTGTTGATGGGCACCAGCTCGTCGCGCAGCTCGTCGTTGGCCGCGTGCAGCGACACTGCCAGGTTCACCGGGAGCGGCCGCTGGGTGAGCGTGCGGATGCCGGGGATGAGGCCGACCGTGCTGATGGTGATGTGCCGGGCGGACAGCCCGAGCGCACCGTGCAGCCGCTCGACAGAGCCCCACACCGCACCCTCGTTGGCCATTGGCTCGCCCATGCCCATGAAGACCACGTTGGCAAGGCGCCGGTGCATCGCTCGTGCGTCGCGAGCCGCCATCACCACCTGCTCGACGATCTCGCCGACCGTGAGCTGGCGGGTGAAACCCGCCTGGCCGGTGGCACAGAAGCCGCAGGCCATCGCGCAGCCGGCCTGGCTGCTGACGCACACGGTCACGCGATCCGGGTACACCATCAAGACGGTCTCGATGCGGCTGCCGTCGTGCAGCTCCCACAGGTACTTCACCGTGTCGCCGTTGTCGTTCTCGCGGCGAACCACCGAGGTGAGCGACGTGGGCAGATGAGTGGCGAGGCGCTCGCGCAGCTGCTTGGGGATGTTGCTGATGTCGGCCGGCGCTGCCAGCTGCGTGTAGAGGCCCTCCCACAACTGGTCGAGGCGATAGCGCGGTTCGCCCGCCAGCACGGTGGCGAGCTCGTCGCGATCGGGTGTGTAGAGCGTGGGGCTCACACGACCTCGGCGACGAGTGCTTCGTAGCCGGCGATGCGCTGGCGGATGACGTCGAGGCTGGCATTCCAGAAGGCGCCATCGGTGACGTCGAACCCGAACACCCGACCCAGCTCCTCCGCAGTGTTCATGCCCGCTCGCGACAAGGCGTCGTCGTAGTGGGCGCTGAAACGCTGTGGATCTTGCTGGTACTGGGCGAACAGGCCCAGGCCGAACAACAGCCCGTAGGTGTACGGCCAGTTGTAGAAGTGCGACGAGTAGTAATGGGGCTTGAGCGCCCACATGTAGGGGTGCGCCGTCGACTGCAGCAGTCCGTCGCCGTAGGCGTCGGCCTGCGCCTGCAGCATCAGCTCGTTGAGCTCGCCGATGCCCAGCGTGCGACGCTGCCGGCGGGCGAACACCTCCGTCTCGAAGAGGAAGCGGCTACGGATGTCGACCACGACCTGTGTGGTGCCCTGCAGGTCGACGTCGAGCAGCGCCAGCCGGTCGCGCCCCTGCAGTCGCTGCAGGCCTTCTTCCACCACCAGCGTCTCGCAGAAGATGCTCGCCGTCTCGGCCAGCGCCATCGGCAACGAACGCTGCAATGGTGTGCGGTGGGCCAGTTGCGTGTTGTGGTATGCGTGGCCCAGCTCGTGAGCAGTGGTCTGCGCCGAGTCGACACTGCCGCTCCAGTTGAGGAACACCAACGAGCGGTCGCCGGTGAACGACATGCAGAACGCGCCGCCGCGCTTGCCGGGGCGAGGGCCGGCGTCGATCCAGCGTTCGTCGAGCGCCCGATCCAGCAGGCCGGCCAAGCTGCCGCCGTACGACGCGAAGGCGTTGCGCACGATGCCGGCGCCTTGGTCCCAGGTGATCTCGGCAGGGGAGAACGGCAGTGGCGCCATCAGGTCGTGCCACGGCAACGGACCATCGTGGCCGAGTACCGCGGCCTTGATGCGCAGCCACCGACGGAAGTCGGGGAGCGAGTCGGTGACCGCCTGCTGCATCGCGTCGAACGTCGGTCTGCTGACGTTGTTGGCGAACAGCGAAGCATCGAGCGGCGACGGCCAACCGCGACGGCGATTGGCCACGTTGGCCTCGCCCTTGACGGCGTTGATCGCGGCAGCACACACCGGCGCGACCGTGGGCCAGGCGACGAGCTCGGCGTCGTAGGCGGCCTTGCGCACGGCGGCGTCGGCGTGCGAGGCCAGCCCGCGGACGGCGGCCATCGGCAGGTCGCTGGTGGTGCCGTCAGGCATCGTGACCGGGGCCGTGAGCTGTGAGGTGACCGTGCCGTGCAGCTCGGACCAGGCCGAGGAGCCGGTGTTGAGCAGTTCGGCGTACAGGCCTTCCTCTGCTTCGCTCATCTGCCGCTCGGCGCGAGCGGCCAGCTTGGTGAGCGGCCCGGCGTGCTGCGCAACCTGCTCGCTGACACCGGCCAGCTCGTCGACGCCCAACGCGCGCAGCCACTCCGCCAGCCGTGCCATCAGCGGGCGCTCGCGCGAGCCCACCATCTGGTACTCGCCCATCAGCCCTTGTGCCTTCTCGTGGTAGCTGTCGGTGCTGGTGGTGGCGTAGATGTAGGCGCCGGTGACGTTGGAGTGCTCGTTCAGTGCGTTGATGGCGGTGATCACCTCGTCGGCAGCACGACCATCGAGCGCGGTGACCGGCCGTGTCGCCGTGGCGCGGATGTCGTGCTGGTCGAACAACGCCTCCAGGCGAGCGACGTCGGCGCCGCAGCGGTCCATGGCGTCGAGGAACGACCGTGCCTCGAACGACTCGTGCACGTCGGTCACGCTCCAGCGGGGCAACTGCTCGCCGAGGGGTTCTGCTGTGGTCATGGTGTGTCTCCTTGCGGTGGGCGCAGGTAGGACTGATCGGCGTGGTCGACATCGAATCCGAGCGCGCGGTACAGCCCGACAGCCGAGGCGTTGTCGGCGTCGACGAACAGCATCGCGCTGGCAGCACCCACCGACTGCAGGTGCTGCAGCCCGGCGACGGTGAGGGCTCGCCCGAGGCCGAGGCCGTGGAACTGAGGGTGCACGGCGATGACGTAGATCTCGCCGACGAGCGAAGCCCCTGAGTGCAGCTTCGTCCAGCAGAACGCCGCAAGACGCCCCTCGCGTTCGTGCAGCAGGAAGCCCTCGGGCGCGAACCAGGGTTCGCGCTCGCGCTGTTGCAGCGTGGCCAGATCCCAGCCGCCCTGCTCGCCGTGCCACGCGAAGGCAGCGTTGTTCAGTGCCAGCCACTCGGCCTCGTCGACGCCGACGCGGAACGGGCGTACGGCCACGTCGGAGGTGTCGGGGATGGGGAGTGAGCGGGTCATCTGCAGCAGCCGGCGATCGGCGCGCATGCCCAGCTCGGCGGCGGTGGTGGCCGACGCGTCGCTGCTCCACCACGTGACCCGTGTGCTTGCAGGCAGCTCTGCCAGCAACGCCCGCAGCAGCAACGCTGGTGTGCTGTGATCGCCCGCGGGCACGACGCAGCCCACGATGACACCATCGTTGGCCGTCGACGCCTGGGCGTAGCCTCGAATGCTTCCGTCGTGCGATGCGATCGCGGCCCAGAAACCGTCGGTGCGGCCGTGGTTGAGGTCGGTGAGCAGGTGGTCGTTGAGGCGCGCACCATCGTGCTGCATCGCCAGTTCGAGAAACGCGGCGATGTCGTCGCGCTCTGCCGGCGAGAGGCTGGGTTGCGTACGCACACGCAGGGGCACCATCGGGCCGAGGCTAACGGCGCCGACGGTGCGAGCAGCCCTCTCGCGACCCGGGTCACTGCCCCTAGCCTTGCCGCTCATGGGAACGCCACGAACGCCGAAGGGCCGCACCAAGGTGATCGCCGCACGACTGGCAGCCGAGTATCCCGAGGCGTTGTGCGAGCTGAACCACCGCAACGCGTTCGAGCTGCTCGCTGCCACGGTGCTGTCGGCGCAGACCACCGACGTGCGGGTCAACATGGTCACGCCGGCACTGTTCGCCCGGTATCCCGACGCAGCGGCGCTGGCCGGTGCCGACCCCGGCGAGCTGGAGGAGATCGTTCGATCGACGGGTTTCTACCAGAGCAAGGCTCGCAACCTGATCGCGATGGCCACGCGGGTGCTCGACGAGTTCGGTGGCGACGTGCCCACGGCGCTCGACGATCTGGTCACGCTTGCCGGCGTCGGCCGCAAGACCGCCAACGTGGTGCGCAGCGTTGCATTCGGGCTGCCCGGGCTTCCCGTCGACACTCACGTCGGCCGGCTCAGCCGTCGCTGGGGCCTCACCGTCGCCGATGATCCGGTGAAGGTGGAGGCGCAGCTGTGCGCGTTGTTGCCGCCGGCCGAGTGGGGCAGCTTCAGCCTGCGCACGATCCTGCACGGTCGCAGAGTGTGCGACGCGAAGAAGCCGAGGTGCGCGGAGTGCGTGCTGGAAGACCTGTGTCCGGCGTCGCTGGTGCCTCGCCACCGCCCTCGCCGCAGCAGTTCGACCGCGTAGAGTGGCGCCTTGCAGGATGAAGCATCCGGTGTATAGTGGAGGCACTGACCAGGTTCCCGCCACCTGGTTTGCGAGCGATGCCGGGATCCGCCGCCTGGCTCGCTGAGCGACGGCCCCTTCGGGGGCCGTCGCCGTTTTTTCACATGTGTTGCCCTTTTTTCACACTCAGTGAGAAATTCTGACGAGTCGCTCAGTGCGCGGCAGCCGCCAGCTTGGCAGCTCGGCGCAGCAGGCGCGCGGCGCTGCGCAGCGCGCGCTCCGCCTCCACCAGCGCGCCCGCCACGTCGTCGTGCTGCGAGTGTTGGAACCCCGGCACGAAGTCGCCCACTTCTTGCTGGTAGCGGTCGACATGATCGGCCATCACGGACAGGGCGACGGAGGGATTGGCAGACATGGCGCCCAGTGTGCCCGCGTCGTGCGCAGTCTGCGGCTGATGATCGCGATGCGGGAATCCATCCTCCGCGCCGTTGGTGGCGTCGGTAGCGTGAGGCCGTGACCCGTGTACCGGTACGAGACGATCTGCGCGCGCTGGAGGGCTATCACTCACCGCAAGTGCACGTCGACGTGCGGCTCAACACCAACGAGTCGCCGTTCGCGCCCCCGGCCGCGTGGTACGACGCGTTCGCCGCCGAGCTGTCGCGCGTGGAGTGGCACCGCTACCCGGATCGTGCCGCGGCAGCGCTGCGCGCGGGCATCGCGCACTTGCATCAGGTGCGGCCCGACCAGGTGTTCGTGGCCAACGGCAGCAACGAGGTGCTGCAGACGCTGTTGCTCACGTTTGCCGGGCCTGGGCGAGCAGTTGCCACGTTCGAGCCCACGTATCAGCTGCACGGTCACATCGCCAGGCTCACCGGGGCGTCGGTGCTCGAGGGTGAACGAGCCGTCGACTTCTCGCTCGACCTCGCCGAAGTTCGCAGGGTGCTGGCTGCCGGGTCGCCGGTGGTCACGTTCCTCTGCTCGCCGAACAACCCCACGGGGCTGGTCGAGTCGCAAGCCGATGTGCGCACGGTGCTCGGGCTGGTGCCCGGCCTGCTCGTCGTCGACGAGGCCTACGGCCAGTTCGCCGATTGGTCGGCCATCGGCCTCGTCGACGACGAGACTCCGCTGGTGGTCACTCGTACGTTCTCCAAGACCTGGTCGATGGCAGGCTCCCGCCTCGGGTACCTCATCGGCCCTGCGTGGCTGGTGGCCGAGCTCGACAAGGTGGTGCTGCCCTACCACCTCGACGCGGCGAAGCAGATCGCCGGCCGCCTGGCGCTCACCTTCGTCGACGAGATGGAAGCGCGCGTGCAGTTCATCGTCGCCGAGCGCGAGCGGTTGTCCGCCGAGCTGGCGGCCATGGATCTCGACGTGTTTCCCAGTGGCGCCAACTTCATCCTCTTCCGGCCGCGTTCGATGGCCGGGCGGGCGGTGTGGCAGCGCCTGCTCGATCGCAACGTGCTCATTCGCGACTGCTCGGGGTGGCCTCGTCTTGGCGATTGCCTGCGCGTCACCGTCGGCACCGCCTCGGAGAACGACCAGTTCCTCGCCGCCCTCACCGGCGCCCTTTCCCCGGAGGCCGTGCATTGAGCCGTTCCGCGACCCGCCAACGAACCACCAAGGAGACATCGATCGATCTGTCGATCGAGCTCGACGGCCAGGGCACCGCTCAGGTCAGCACCGGCATCCCCTTCTACGACCACATGCTCGAACAGCTGGGCAAGCACGGCGGGTTCGATCTGCGAGTGGCAGCGACCGGCGACCTACACATCGACACGCACCACACCGTGGAGGATGTGGGCATCGCGCTGGGCGAGGCCTTTCGCGAGGCGTTGGGTGACAAGGCCGGGGTGCGTCGCTTCGCCAGTGGGCTCTACCCGCTCGACGAGGCACTGGTGGAGGTGGCACTCGACCTGTCGGGTCGGCCGTTCGTGGTGTGGGACGTGCCGATGCCCGAGGTGCTGCCACTGGGCAACCCCGCGTTCGACCCGCAACTTGCCGAGCACGCATTCAGCTCCTTCGCCACCGCAGCCGGCATCACCCTGCACGTGCGGCTGTGCCATGGCACCAACGTGCATCACATCATCGAAGCGGCCTTCAAGGGGCTGGCGCGCTGCTTGCGCGATGCGGTGCGGGTCGAGGGCTCGACGGTGCCCAGCACGAAGGGTGTGCTGTGAGCTCAACCGCGCCGGGGCCCTTGGTGGCGGTGCTCGACTATGGCATCGGCAACCTGCGTTCGGCGCAGAAGGCGTTGCAGCACTGCGGCGCCGATGCTCGCCTCACCGCGGATGCCGGCCTGATCGCCGATGCCGCGGCCGTGGTGCTGCCCGGTGTCGGCGCGTTCGGCGCATGCATGCAGTCCCTCCGTGCGGCGGGTCTCGAGCCGCTGGTGCACGACGCGGTGGCGTCGGGCCGGCCGTTCCTCGGCATCTGCGTCGGCATGCAGATGTTGTTCAGCGACAGTGAGGAAGACCCGTTCGATGCCGGGCTGGGCGTGATCGAAGGGTCGATCCGCTGGATCACCGACCAACTCCCGCGGCCGCAGATGCAATGGAACCAGCTGGAGCTGGTCGGGCCGGACCCGATGTTCGAGGGCCTCGGCGAGCACCCGTGGGTGTACTTCGTGCACTCGCTGCACGCGGTGCCCGCGCACTCGTCGGCCGTGGCCGCCACGTGCGAGTACGGGGGCGTGGTCAACGCTGCGTTCCGGCAGGCCAACGTGTTCGCCACTCAGTTCCACCCCGAGAAGTCGGGCCCGGCAGGCCTGGCGCTGCTGCGCAACTTCGTGCGTCTGGTGCAGCCCGATGTCGATCAGCCAGGGGTCGTGTCGCCGGGGGTCGTGTCGCCGGGGGTCGTGTCGCCAGGGGTCGCGGCGGCGGAGGCATCGGCATGATCGATCTGTACCCGGCGATCGATCTGCTGGCCGGCAAGGTGGTGCGCTTGCGCCAAGGCGACTACGCCGACCAGACCACGTACGGCGACGACCCCGTCGCTGTCGCACAGTCGTTCGCAGCCGCCGGCGCTCGCTGGATCCACGTGGTCGACCTCGATGCCGCACGTACCGGTTCGCCCCTGAACCGGCCGGTGGTGGCCGCCATCGCGAGCGCCGTCGCGGGGCAGGCACAGGTGCAGACCGGAGGCGGGGTGCGCACCATCGGTGATGCCATGTCGTTGGCCGACGCGGGGGTTGCGCGCGTGGTGATGGGCAGTGCCGCAGTGGCCGAGCCGCGTCTGGTCGCCGAGGCATCCACGGTGGTGTCGGTCGCCGTCGGGCTCGATCACCGCAACGGCGAAGTGGCGGTGCACGGCTGGACGGAAGGGTCGGGCGTGCAACTGGTCGACGCGCTGGGCTGGTTCCCCACGGCGACAGTGTTCGTCATCACCGACATCGCGCGCGACGGCATGCTCGCCGGCCCCGACCTGGCGGGTCTCGCCGCGGCAGCGCAGGCGACGGCGACGCCTCTCATCGCCAGTGGCGGCGTCGCCACACTGGCCGACGTGGCCGCGCTGAAGGCGGTGCCCGGCATCGCCGGGGTCATCACCGGCAAGGCGCTCTACGAGGGTCGCTTCACCGTCGCCGAGGCATTGCTGGAGCTGGCACGGTGAGAGTGGCGCGAGTGATCCCATGCCTCGATGTGACCAACGGTCGAGTGGTCAAAGGCGTCAACTTCGTCGGTCTGCGCGACGCAGGCGATCCCGTCGAGTTGGCGGCGAAGTACGACCTCGACGGTGCCGACGAGTTGGTGTTCCTCGACATCACGGCATCGTCCGACGGCCGCGACACGATGGTCGACGTGGTGTACCGCACTGCCGAGCAGGTGTTCATCCCGTTCACCGTGGGCGGTGGCATCCGTACCGTCGACGACGCTCGCACGATGCTGCGGGCCGGCGCCGACAAGGTGAGCGTCAACACCGCAGCTGTGCACCGGCCGGCGCTCATCAGCGACATCGCCGCCGAGTTCGGCGCCCAGTGCTGTGTGTGCGCGATCGATGCCAAGCGCATGGCCGACGGCAGCGGCTACGAGGTGTACCTGCACGGGGGTCGCACCCCGACGGGCATCGACGCGTTGCGGTGGGCCGAGCAAGCGACTGCCCTGGGGGCGGGTGAGATCCTGCTCACGTCGATGGATCGCGATGGCACGAAGGAGGGTTTCGACCTCGAGCTCACGCGACTGATCGCCGATGCCGTGCGAGTGCCGGTCATCGCCAGCGGCGGTGTGGGCACGCTGCAGCACCTGGCCGAGGGCATCGTCGAGGGTCACGCAACCGGGGTGCTGGCGGCCAGCATCTTCCACTTCGGCGAGCACACCATCGCGCAGGCGAAGGCGGCGATGGCGGCCGCCGGCGTGCAGGTGCGGCCGGCGTGAGCCAACTGCTGCGCGAACCGTTCACGTTGGTCGACGGTGGGCTCTCCACCGTGCTGGAGGAGATGGGCGAACACCCGGCGGGACTGCTGTGGACGGCCGCCGCGCTCATCGACCGACCCGAGCTGATCACGGCCGCTCATCGTCGGTATGTGGAGGCCGGCGCCGATGTGATCATCACTGCCAGCTACCAGGCCAGCGAAGCAGGGTTCGTGGCCGCCGGTCTCGACGCACCGGCCGCCCGCCGGCTGCTCGCGCTCACCACCGCGGTCGCCCGGGCCGCCGAACCCGCGATGGTCGCGTGCTCGGTCGGCCCCTTCGGCGCCTGCCTGGGCGATGGCAGCGAGTACCACGGGCACTACCAGGCCTCGTGGGCGGAGGTGCGGGCATTCCACCGTGCGCGATTGCAGGTGCTGGTCGACACCGCGCCCGATCTGTTCGCGATCGAGACGATGCCATCGCTCACCGAAGCGCAGATCGTCGTCGAAGAGCTGCGTGCGCTCACCGATGCTCCCGCATGGGTGGCGTTCACGTGCGCCGATGCAACGCACACCTGCAGTGGCGACGTGTTCGCCGATGCGGTCGCGGCGGTGGCGCCGGCACTCACCGCCGTCGGGTTGAACTGCACCGCGCCGGGCCTCGTCGCACAGCTGCTCGGGTCGGTTTCGGTCGATCTGCCGCTCGTTGCCTACCCGAACCACGGAGCCCAGTGGTCGAGTGAGCACAGGTGCTGGGTCGGGCCCACGGGGGGTGCGGAGATTCCCGGTCTCGTACCGTCGTGGCTGGCGGCCGGGGCGCGCCTCATCGGTGGTTGCTGCGGCGTCGGCACGGCGGGCGTCGCGGCACTCGCCGAGCTGCGTCGCTCGGGGTCCTTCGGCCCCGAACGTCGAATGCAATGATCCGCACGTAGCGACCATTGAATTCACAGTTCGCTCCCGAAGGTTTCCGGGCCTGCGGGTACAGTGCGCCACATGGCTTCCAAGATGCAGTATCGCCGGCTCGGTCGTAGCGGCTTGCAAGTGTCGGTTCTCTCGTTCGGCAGCTGGGTCACGTTCGACAACCAGCTGGGCGATGCAATGGCACTCGAGTGCATGCAGGCGGCATACGACGCCGGGTGCAACTTCTTCGACAACGCGGAGGCGTATGCCGGTGGCGGCAGCGAGGGCCAGATGGGTCGCGTCATCCGCGAGCTGGGCTGGAAGCGCGAGTCGTACGTGGTCAGCACCAAGTTCTTCTGGGGGCTCAACGGCAACATGCGCAACATGCGCAACACCCTGAACCGCAAGTACCTCGCGCAGGCCATCGACGGTTCGCTGCAGCGCATGCAGCTCGACTTCATCGACCTGGTGTACTGCCACCGCGCCGACCCGAACACGCCGCTCGAGGAGACCGTGTGGGCGATGAGCGACATGATCACCCAGGGCAAGGCGCTCTACTGGGGCACCAGCGAGTGGACTGCCGACGAGATTCGCGCCGCGTGGGACATCGCCGATCGCCACCACCTGCACAAGCCGGTGGTCGAGCAGCCGCAGTACAACCTGCTCTCGCGTACGAAGGTGGAGCACGAGTTCGCTCGCCTGTACGACGACATCGGCCTCGGTACCACCATCTGGAGCCCACTGGCGAGCGGTCTGCTCACTGGTAAGTACAAGGACGGCGTACCCGAGGACAGCCGCGGGGCGTTGCCGGGCTACGAGTGGTTGGCCGAGCGGATGACCGATGCCGAGTCACTGGGCAAGGTCGAGCGGCTGCGCCCCATCGCTGCCGAGCTCGGCTGCTCGATGGCGCAGCTGGCCATCGCCTGGTGTGCGGCGAACCCGCGAGTGTCCACCGTCATCACCGGCGCCAGCCGCGCGAGCCAGGTGGTGGAGAACTTCGAGGCCATCGATGTGCTCGCCAAGCTGACGCCCGAGGTGCTCGAGCGCATCGACCACGCGGTGGCCTGATCCGCTGCGGATAGCCTTGGGGGCGATGCGTACTTCGCTCTCCGATCTTCTCGCCACCGGGCGGGTGCTGCTGGCCGACGGTGCCACCGGCACCAACTACATGGTCGCCGGCCTCGGCCCCGGTGAACCGCCCGAGTTCTGGACGTACGACCGACCCGACGACGTGATGCGCCTGCACCAGCAGTTCGTCGATGCCGGGGCCGACATCATCCTCACCAACACGTTCGGCTGCAACCCGCACCGCCTGAAGCTGCACAACGCGCAGGCTCGCACGTACGAACTGGCGAAGGGTGCTGCGCAACTGGCGCGGCGGGTGGCCGATGCGGCGCCGCGGCCGGTGGTCGTGGCCGGCTCGGTCGGCCCCACCGGCGAGCTCTTCGAACCGATGGGAGCACTCAACCACGACGATGCCGTCGCCTCGTTCACCGACGAGATCCGAGGCCTGCTCGACGGTGGTGCCGACGTCGCGTGGATCGAAACCATGTCGTCGCCGGAGGAAGTGCACGCGGCCGTCACCGCTGCCATCGCGTGTGGCATGCCCTACGTCGTGACGTGCTCGTTCGATACCGCCGGGCGCACGATGATGGGCCTGATGCCGGGTGCAATGGCCGACACGCTGGCGGCCGAGCCGGTGGCGCCGCTCGCGATGGGCGCCAACTGTGGCGTGGGTGCGTCCGACATCCTCGTCACGCTGCTCGAGATGGATGGCGCGCCGCATGCTCTGGTCTCCAAGGGCAACTGCGGGGTGCCGCACTTCGTCGGTACCGAGATCGTCTACACCGGTACGCCGGAGCTGATGGCGAAGTATGCGACGATGGCCATCGACAGCGGTGCCCGCATCGTCGGCGGATGTTGCGGTACCACGCCGGTGCACCTGGCCGCGATGCGAGCCGCGATCGACGCCTACAACGCCGGCTCGCGCCCCACGCTGGAGCAGATCGTGGAGCAGATCGGTCCACTCACCAACGCGGTGCCGGCGGAGAACGCCGAGCGACGCACCCGCCGCTCCAGAGGTTGAGCCGCCGCACGAGCGGTACCCTTGCGGTCGTGGCGTTGGACGAACAGAAGCTGCCGATCAAGATGCTCAACGATCGGGTGCTCGTTCGCATCCCCGATCGCGATGGCGAGCGACGCACCACGGCCGGCATCCTGATTCCCGCGACAGCGCAGATCTCGAAGCGCCTGGCATGGGCCGAGGTGGTGGCCCTGGGTCAGAACGTGCGCACCGCCGAGGTGGGCGACCGGGTGCTGTTCAGCCCGGAGGACCGCTACGAGGTGGAGGTCGGCGGCAACGACTACATCATGTTGCGCGAGCGCGACATCCACGCCGTGGCCGCCAGTCGCATCGAGGCCAGTACCGGCCTCTACCTGTAGCGCTCACGTCCGCCCGATTTCGCCCGGTCGCCCGGTGGCTGCAACTCGTAGGCTGTCGGCCATGCCCGACGCCGTGTCGATCCTTGCCAGCCCCGAGCAGATGGCCGCCATCAAGTTCGACGCAGCCGGGTTGGTGCCCGTGATCGCACAGGACGTGCACACCCGCAGCGTCTTGATGATGGCCTGGATGAACGCCGCCACGCTGGCCGCCACGCTGGCCGAAGGGCGCATGGTCTACTGGAGCCGCAGCCGACAGGAGGTGTGGCGCAAAGGCGACACCAGCGGCGACCGGCAGTTCGTGCGCGCGGGCTACTACGACTGCGATGGCGACACGCTGCTGTTCCTGGTCGAGCAGGAGGGCCGAGGAGCGTGCCACACCGGTGAGTACTCGTGCTTCTACCGCGCGTTCGGTGAGCAGCCGTGAACCCGCGGCACGACAACCCGGCAACGATGCGACCCAGCCGGCACGAGTTCCACGCTCTCGCGGCGCAGCACACCGTGGTGCCGGTGTGGGCCGAGGTGCTGGGCGATCTGGAGACGCCGGTGGCGGCCTACTTGAAGCTGGTGGGCGACGGCGACGGCTTCCTGCTCGAGTCGGTCGAGCATGCCGAGCGCTGGGCGCGGTACAGCTTCGTCGGGCACGACCCGGTGGCCACGTTGGAGCTGCGCGACGGCCTCATCGAGATCAAGGGGCAGCACCTCAGTGCCGACATCCCGCTCGACCAGGGCATGCTGGCAGCGCTCGATGCCATCATCGCCGCCTATCGGGCGCCCATCATCCCAGACCTGCCGCCGCTGCAGGGCGGCGTGATGGGCTACCTCGGCTACGACACCATCCGCGAGGTCGAGCACCTTCCGCACGTGCCGCACGACGATCGTGGGTTCCCCGATGCAGTGATGAGCATCATCGGCTCGCTCGCCGCGTTCGATCACTGGCGTCAACGGGTGTACCTCATCGAGAGCGTGCCGGTGCTCGACATGAACACGGAAGCCATCGATCGCGAGTACGACGAGGCCTGCGTGCGCGTGCAGCGCGCCGTCGACAAGCTGTCGCAGCCGCTGTCGTCGCCCGCGGCCGAGCCGCCGCAGCTCGGCGAGGCTGCGCCAGAGGTGCGCAGCTCGATGGCCGATGGCGTGTACCAGCAGGCTGTCGAGGTGGCGAAGGAGCACATCCTCGCCGGCGACATCTTCCAGGTCGTGCTCGCTCAGCGCTACGACATCGATCTGCAGGCCGACCCGTTCGACTTCTATCGGGTGCTGCGCCAGGTGAACCCCAGCCCGTACATGTACTTCCTTCGTCACCCCGACATCACCATCGCGGGCAGTTCACCGGAGCCGATGGTCAAGGTGCTCGGGCGCACGGTGGTCAGCCGCCCGATCGCCGGCACCCGTCGCCGCGGTCGTACCGATGACGACGATCGCCGCATGGCCGGTGAGCTGAAGGAGAACCCGAAGGAAGTGGCCGAGCACATCATGCTGGTCGACCTGGCGCGCAACGACGTGGGCCGGGTGGCCGAGTTCGGCACCGTGCAGGTGAGCGAGCTGATGAGCCTCGAGCGCTACAGCCACGTGATGCACCTCACGTCGCAGGTCACCGGCGAGCTGGTGCAGGGAAAGACTCCCATCGACGTGTTGCGCGCCACCCTGCCGGCCGGCACCGTCAGCGGTGCGCCGAAGGTGAGAGCGATGGAGATCATCGACTCGCTCGAGCCGGTGAAGCGCGGGCCGTATGCGGGCGTGGTCGGCTACGTCGATTTCAGCGGCAACCTCGACACGGCAATCGCGATTCGCACGATGTTCGTCGGCGCGCACGGGGCGTCGTTCCAAGCAGGTGCAGGCATCGTGGCCGACTCCGTTCCCGACGACGAAGATCTCGAGTGTCGCAACAAAGCGGCGGCGTTGCTCGCCGCTGTGCCGGCCGCCCGGCGGATGACCGCTCAGCGCCGCGCCGGCTGAGCCGCGGGCAGGCTGCAGGCACCCCGAGCAGGCGCACTGGGCCGAGCGCGCCGACCGACTCAGCCGATGAGGCCGCCGATGAGCAGGACGGTGCCCAGCAACCCGACACCGACGATGCCCAGCACCGCCAGCGCCGCGAGACCCGGCACGCTGATGATGGCGCGCACGCCGGCGTAGAGCGCCGGCAGCTCCTTGCTGCGCTCGGTGAGCTCACCGCGCAGTGCGCCGAACGACCTCGACGACGCCGCGACCGTCTGGCCGCTGTCGTAGTCGATCAGCACCTGAGTGGCGGGCGACGAACCGGCGAGGAAGGTCTTCACGTTGTCGACGAGCTGTGGCGCGTACTTGGCGGTGATGCGCAGCAGCAGCCACGCGATGAGTGCGGCTGCAACCGGCACCAGGCACAGCAGACCGCCGATGATGATCCAGGTCGTGCGCCCGCCGCCCTCGAAGACCCACAGGCCGGTGGCGAAGGTGGCGGCCCCGACGACGGCGGCGACCACCGCGATGCCGTACGCGAGGGTGGCCAGACGTCGCAGCGTGAACTGCAGGCCGCTGCCGACGCGGAGGGCAACGGCATCGCTTTCCATGGCTTCCAGTGTGTCATGCAGACCGGACGCTGCAACACTGACCACATGTTCTGGACCGAGTATTCGCGTGACGTGGTGCTGGTGACGGGCCCCGATGCGTTCACGTACCTGCAGTCGCAGCTGTCGCAAGAGCTGAGGCCGTTGCAGGTTGGCCAGAGCGTGTGGAGCTTCGTGCTGCAGCCCACCGGCAAGGTCGACGTGCTGTTGCGAGTGTGGCGCACCGCCGACGACACGTTCGTGCTCGACACCGATGATGGGTTCGGTGAGGCGCTGGTGGCCAGGCTGAACCGGTTCAAGATCCGCGTCAAGGCCGAGATCTCCGTGCTCGACTGGCAGTGCTTGGCGGTGCGCGGTGCCGACCTGGCCGGCATCGAAGGGCTGCCCTCGTGGGGTGATGGGGTCGACCTGTTGGGCGCCGTCGTGCACCCGCCGCACGGGGTGCCCCACGGCGATGCACAGCAGTTGCTCGCGGCGCGCGTGGCTGCGGTGTGGCCGCAGATGGGCGTGGAGATCGAACCTGGCCACACCATTCCGGCCGAGACCGGCGTGGTTGCTGTGGCGGTCAGTTTCACCAAAGGCTGCTACCCGGGGCAGGAACTGGTCGAGCGGATGGACAGCCGCGGCGCCGCCGCACCTCGGCTGCTGCAGGTGGTGGCGGTCGCGGCGAGCACCCGGCCGGGTGAGCCATACGTCGTGGGCGGCGAACCGGTCGGTGTGATCACCAGCGTGTGCGGCGACCGGGCGCTGGCCTACGTGAAGCGCAGCGCACTGCCGAGCTGACGCGCGCGAGACTGTGCGGCGTGGCGTTCACCGCAGGCCAGCTGGCGAAGAACCTCGAACGAATCCGCACGATCGCGCTGGCGTTGCCGGAGGCGACCGAGGAGCTCACCTGGGAGACCTCCATCAACTTCCGGGTGCGCAAGAAGATCTTCTGCTTTCCCGGCGATGGTGGCTCGCTCACGGTGAAGGCCGACCGTGACGAGCTACCGGCGTTGCTGAGCGATCCGCGTTGCCGCCCGGCGCCGTACCTGGCGCGTGGCGGGTGGATCCTGCTCGAGTTCGACGGGCCGCAGATCGACTGGGACGAAGTGCGCGAGCTGATCATCACCTCGTACTGCCTCATCGCGCCCAAGACGCTGGCCGCCAAGGTGGTCGAGTAGGGCCCTTGCGCGGCCTGCCGAGAGCGGCTCGTGTGCAGGCGTCAGGATGAGACGGCGTCGGCGAACGACGGGTCGGAGCGCAGTCGCTCGAACTCGGGAGCTGCATCGATGGCCGCCTGCAGCGTGTGCGCGGGAGCGGTCGCAGCCGCAGTGCGCAGCCAGGCGACGGCGGTTGCCCGGTCGCCGAGCGCGGCGGCAGCACGCGCCACGTGCACCGCCAGCATCGCCGGCCGCCCGTTGTTGTAGCTGCCGGCGGCGTAGTTGGCCGCCTCGGTGTACTCGCCCAAGCGCAGCAGGATTCCCGAGAGCACGAAGTCGCTGAACGGGCGACCGTGGGGGAGCGGGCGTGGCAGCAGCTGGACCAGTGCCTCCAACGACCGCATCGGGGCTGCGTCGGGCGGCCACCAGTTGACCTGCGATGGGTCGGACAGATCGGCGAGCAGCAGCTGGCGAGCAACTTCCGGGTGGCCGTGCCGCAGCTGCTGCGACGCACGGAACCACGGTGACGGCACGTACCCCTGCGGAAAGCGCGAGACGTCGTCGGTGGCCCACGCCAGCGCCTCGGCGCGGGCGAGCGCCGCCTGGCCGCTGACATGGGTGGCACGTGCTCGATCGGTGGCGATGATGTGGCCCACGGACAGCAGCGGGATCGCCATGAAGATGACGAGGCCGCGCAGGCCGGGCTGAGTGGCCATGTAGACCATGCTGCCCACGCTGACGACGACGGTGAACACGATCATGATGCGGCGGGAGTGGCGTGGTGCCACCAGATCGATCGCCTGCTCGAGGATGTTGCCGCCGTCGAACGGCAGGATGGGGATGAGGTTGAACAACCCGATCACCGGGCCGGCCCACAGCGCGCCGAACTGCGCCGGCGTGAGCCCTTGGATGGGCCACTCGGCGGGGCCGCCGAGCGCCAGGTACAGCGCGGTGCCAGTGACGATCTGCACTGCGGGGCCGGCGAACGAGATGCCGACACGCTCCCAGCGCGACAGCGCGCGAGTGGGCACGAACGACGCGTAGCCGGCCATGAACGCCAAGGTGATCTCCGCCTTGGCGCCGGTGGCGCGGGCGGCGACGGCATGGCCCAACTCGTGGATGAGCGTGAACACTGCGATGAGTGCGGCGAGGATGATCGCCCCGTCGGTGCCGAGGCCCTCGGCCGAGGAGTTGGTGACCGCGATGAGCACCATGAACATCCAGAAGCCGGCCCCGACGTGCACCGGGAAACCGAACAGTCGGAACGCGGTCGAGGATGTCGGCACGTGGCGAGCCTACGGGGTCGAAACCGGCTGTCGTTCGCGAGGTGGCGGGGTGCCGCGACGTAGACTCCTCACGTGTCATACGTCTACGCCTTCGATCACAAGCACCGCCGCCCTCCCATGGAGTACAAAGACCTCCTTGGTGGAAAGGGCGCAAACCTCGCCGAGATGACCAGCGTGTTGAAGCTGCCGGTGCCGCCGGGCTTCACCATCTCCACCGAAGCATGCAACGCGTACATGAAGGGCGGTTGGCCGCACGGCCTCGACGCCGAGATCGCCACCCAGGTGTTCAAGCTGGAGAAGGCGATGGGGCGCAAGCTGGGCGATCCGTTCGACCCGTTGCTCGTCTCGGTGCGCTCGGGGGCCAAGTTCTCGATGCCCGGCATGATGGACACCGTCCTCAACCTGGGGCTCAACGACGAGAGCGTGAAGGGGCTCGCTCGTGTCACCAACGATGAGCGCTTCGCGTTCGACAGCTATCGCCGCTTCATCGCCATGTACGGCCGCATCGTGCTGGGTGTCGACGGCGAGCTGTTCGACCAGCCGCTGGAGAAGGCCAAGCACGCTGCCGGCGTGAAGACCGATGCCGAGCTGTCGGCCAAGGCGCTCAAGGAGCTGTGCAAGCAGTACCAGGCGGTCGTCAAGAAGGCGACGAAGCAGCCGTTCCCGCAGAAGCCGCGCGAGCAGTTGCGCGGTGCCATCGAAGCGGTGTTCTCCAGCTGGAACGGTGCTCGGGCCATCGCCTACCGCGTCCGCGAGCGCATCAGCCACGAGCTGGGCACCGCGGTCAACGTGCAGACCATGGTGTTCGGCAACCGCGACGAGAACAGCGGCACGGGCGTGGGCTTCACCCGGAACGCGGCCACCGGCGAGAACAAGCCCTACGGCGACTTCCTCATCAACGCCCAGGGCGAAGACGTCGTGGCCGGCATTCGCAACACCGAAGACCTCGACCACATGAAGCTGCACTTCCCGGTCATCCACCGCGAGCTGCTCGACATCTTCGCTCGCCTCGAGCGCCACTACAAAGACATGTGCGACACCGAGTTCACCATCGAGCAGGGCAAGCTCTGGATGCTGCAGACCCGCGTGGGCAAGCGCACCGGTGCAGCCGCACTGAAGATGGCCGTCGACATGGCCAAGCCGCAGGGCAAGGCCGGCGCCAAGTGGAGCATCACCAAGCAGGAAGCCATCATGCGCGTCGGTGCCGAGCACCTCGATCAGGTGCTGCACCCGCAGTTCGCCAACAAGGTCAAGGCGCTGGCCAAGGGCCTCGCTGCCTCGCCGGGCGCCGCCGTCGGTCAGGTCTACTTCACCGCCGACTCCGCAGTCGCGGCAGCCGAGCGGGGCGAGAAGGTCATCCTGGTCCGCAACGAGACCAGCCCCGAAGACGTGCACGGCATGATGATCAGCCAGGGCATCCTCACCGCTCGTGGCGGGCTCGTCAGCCATGCCGCAGTGGTGGCCCGCGGGTGGGGTACGCCGGCCATCGTCGGCGCCGAGGCGGTGAAGATCGACGGGCAGTCGTTCCACGTCGGTGCGGTCGTGGTGAAGGAAGGCGACACCATCAGCATCGACGGCACCACCGGCGAAGTGATGCTCGGCGCGATGACCCTGGCCGCGGCCGAGCCGCCGGCCGAGTTCCACACCATCCTCAAGTGGGCCGATGCGGTACGCAAGGGCAAGCTGGGCGTGCGGGCCAACGCCGACACCGGCGAAGACGCAGCCAACGCCCGTGCGCTGGGTGCCGAAGGCATCGGGCTGTGCCGCACCGAGCACATGTTCCTTGCCCCCGACCGCCTGCCGGTCGTGCGCGAGATGATCCTGGCCGACACCCCGGCCGACGAAGACAAGGCGCTCGCCGAGCTGGGCCGTGTGCAGCAGATCGACTTCGAGGAGATCCTGCTGGCCATGGACGGCCTGCCGGTCACCGTGCGCCTGCTCGACCCGCCGTTGCACGAGTTCCTGCCGTCGGCCGAGGAGCTGCGCATCAAGAGGGCCACGAAGGGCCTCAGCAAGAGCGAGACCGCCGAGCTCAAGGCTGCTGAGGAGTGGGCCGAGCACAACCCGATGATCGGTACCCGCGGTGTGCGGCTGGGCGTGGTCAAGCCCGGTCTCTACGCCATGCAGGTGCGGGCGCTGATGGCCGCCGCGGCCGCGCTGCGCAAGAAGGGCAAGAACCCGATCGTGGAAGTGATGATCCCGCTCACCGTCACTCGCGAGGAGCTGCAACTCGCTCGTGGTTGGGTGCAGACCGAGATCGACCGTGCCGTCAAGGGTTTGAAGAACAAGCCACACGTCACCATCGGCACGATGATCGAGACCCCGCGAGCGGCCATTCGCGCCGACGAGATCGCGGAAGAGGCCGACTTCTTCAGCTTCGGCACCAACGACCTCACGCAGATGACGTTCGGCTTCAGCCGCGACGACGTGGAGAGCAAGATGATGCCCGCCTACCTCGAGCAGGGGCTGCTCAAGCGCAACCCGTTCGAGACCATCGACGTCGGCGGCGTCGGCGAGCTGGTCAAGCTCGGTGCCAGCCGCGGCCGTTCGGTGAAGAAGGGCCTCAAGCTCGGCGTGTGCGGCGAGCACGGTGGCGACCCGGAAAGCATCGCCTTGTTCTACGAGGCCGGCCTCGACTACGTCAGCTGCAGCCCGTTCCGGGTGCCCATCGCCCGCCTTGCCGCGGCACAGGCCGTCATCGGCGGCTCGCAGACCGAGACGAAGTAACGGGTTCGGCCTTCGGGCCGGCCCTTCAGCACCTGCCGGCCTCGGCCGGCCGAGAGATCGGAGCACACCGTGCAGGTTCAGACACGGCAAGGTCCCGCCTATGGCGTCGCGCGGCTCACGCTCGCGCCCAACGAACCCGTCAAGGTCGAAGCAGGGGCGATGATGGCGATGTCGGCGGGGGTCACCCTCCAGTCGAAGGCCGAGGGCGGCATCATGAAGTCGCTCAAGCGCGCGGCGCTCGGCGGCGAGAGCTTCTTCGTCAGCACGTACACCGCGCCGCCGTCGGGTGGGTTCGTCGATGTGGCGGCGCGGCTGCCGGGCGACATCACCACCTACGACGTGGTGCCCGGCCGAGCGCTGTTCATCCAGAAGGGGTCGTGGCTGGCCAACGACGTCACCGTCAACATCGACGCGCAGTGGGGTGGCTTCAAGAACCTGTTCGGCAGCGAGGGTGGCTTCATCGTGCGCGCCGAGGGCCAAGGTGGCGTGGTGTTCGCCTGCTACGGGGCGCTCGAGGTCTGGAACCTCGCCGAGGGCCAGAGCATCACCGTCGACACCGGGCACATGGTTGCGTACGAGGACACCATCACGATGGGCATGCGCAAGGCCAGCGGTGGCGGCCTGGTGCAGAGCTTCAAGAGCGGTGAGGGCTTCGTGTTCGACTTCACCGGGCCCGGCCGAGTGTGGACCCAGACGCGCAACCCCAACGAGCTGCTCGGCTGGATCAGCGCTGCCATCGGCACCAGCAACTCCGGTGCCGGCCCCGGCGGTATCGCCGGTGGCATCTTCGGTCGGGACTGACCGCATGCTGCTCGCAGAAGCCGACGTCTCCTCCAAGTTCGTGAGCCTCGATGTGGCCGCCGGCTGGTGGATCGCGCTGCTGGTGATCATCGGGGCGTTGCTGTTGGTCGATCTCCTCGTCGTGCACAAGGAGAGCCACGAGATCGATACTCGCGAGGCGGCCATCGAGTCGGCGGTGTGGATCTCCATCGGGCTGTGCTTCGGGCTGGTGGTGTGGTGGGGTTTCGGTGGCGGCGCCGCCGGCGAGTACTACTCCGGGTACCTCATCGAGAAGAGCCTCAGCGTCGACAACGTGTTCGTGTGGGCGCTCATCCTCAGCTACTTCAACGTGCCGCCCCGCTACCAGCATCGAGTGCTGTTCTGGGGCATCTTCGGTGCGCTGTTGATGCGGGCGATCTTCATCTTCGCCGGCATCGCGCTCATCGAGCGGTTCAACTGGGTGCTCTACGTGTTCGGCGCCTTCCTGCTGTTCACGGCGGCGAAGCTGGTGTTCTCCGACAACGATCACGTCGACCCGTCGAAGAGCAGGTTCTTGAAGCTGGTGCACAAGGTGGTGCCGCTCACCGACGAGCTCGACGGCCAGCGGCTGTTCACCCGTGTGAACGGCAGGCGGCTGGCGACGCCGCTCTTCGCCGTGCTGCTGCTCATCGAGGTCACTGACGTGCTGTTCGCCGTCGACTCGGTGCCGGCCGTGCTGGCGGTGAGCCACGAGCAGTTCATCGTGTTCGCGTCCAATGCGTTCGCGATCCTCGGCTTGCGGGCCCTGTACTTCCTGCTCGCCGACATGCACGCTCGGTTCAGCTACCTGCAGCAGGGTCTCGCGATCATCCTCGCGTTCGTCGGCATCAAGATGATCATCCACGACTGGTACCACATCCCGACGTGGCTGTCGTTGCTCGTCATCGCCCTCGTACTGGTCGCATCGGTCGGCTTCTCGCTGCGATCCACTGCCGGCGCCGACACCATCTCGATCAGCGAACCGCTGCCGCCACCCGACGAGCGGTAGCGCCGTCCCGTCATCTCGCAGCGCGCCGGTAGGGTGCTGCGAATGGCGATCGTCGAGGAGGATCTGGAGCGGTTGCGGGCGTCGCTCGTTCTCTCCGACGTGGTGCAGCAGCACCTCGCGCTGCGCCGTGTGGGCCGCAACTGGGTCGGCCTGTGCCCGTTCCACGCCGAGCGATCTGGTTCGTTCAACGTGCGCGACGAGACGGGTCGGTATCGGTGCTTCGGTTGTGGCGCGGCGGGCGATGTGTTCAAGTTCGTGCAGGAGATCGAGCACGTCGACTTCGTCACCGCGGTCGAGTCACTGGCCTCGAAGGCGGGCATTCAGCTCACGTACACCACGGGCGAGTCGGGCGACCGCACGCGCCAGAAGCGCCGGCAGCTGGTCGACGCGATGGCCAAAGCGGTCGAGTGGTACCACGACCGGCTGCTCAACGGCCCCGATGCGCGTGCGGCGCGCGACTACCTGCGCAAGCGCGGGCTGGCCGGCGACACGGCGCGCACGTTCAAGATCGGCTGGGCACCCGACGAGTGGGATGCGCTGTGCCGCGACCTGGGCGTGCCGGCCGACGTGTTGCGCGAGACCGGCCTCGGCTTCACCAACAAGGCGGGGCGCATGCAGGACTCGTTCCGCGGCCGTGTGCTGTTCCCCATCCTCACCGAGAACGGCGACCCGGTGGCCTTCGGCGGGCGCATCCTGCCCGGCAGCACCGACCCGGCCAAGTACAAGAACTCGTCGGAGACCGCCATCTACGCGAAGTCGAAGACGCTCTACGGCCTCAACTGGGCGAAGGGCGACATCGTGGCCGCCGATCAGGTGATCGTGTGCGAGGGCTACACCGACGTGATCGGCTTCCACCGCGCCGGTGTGAAGCGGGCGGTCGCCACCTGCGGCACGGCGCTCACCGAGGATCACGTGCGCCTGCTGAAGCGCTACGCATCCAACGTGGTGCTGGCGTTCGATGCCGATGCCGCCGGTCAGGGTGCTGCGCAGCGCTTCTACGAGTGGGAGGAGCGCTACCAGGTGCGAGTGAGCGTGGCGCGCTTTCCCGACGGCAAGGACCCTGGCGAGCTCAGCGTCAGCGACCCCGAGGGTTTGCGCCACGCGGTCGATCAGGCGCTGCCCTTCCTCGGGTTCCGCGTGAACCGGGTGCTCAACAGCCGCAAGCTGCGCTCGCCGGAAGACAGGGCACTGGTGGCCGGCGAGGCCATGGCAGTCGTCAACGAGCACCAGAACCCGGAGGTGCGCAAGCTGTATGCGGGCCAGGTGGCCACACACGTGGGCATTCCGCCGGCCGACCTGGTGGCACTTGCCGCGCGACGGGTGAAAGCGCCCACGGTGCACATCGCGCCGGTGCGGCGAATCGGCGCGGCGGAGAACGCAGAGTTCGTGTGCATCGCAATGCTGCTGCAGCGATGGGACGACATCGCCCCGTGGCTGATGGAGGAGCTCTTCGCCGAAGAGGTTGCTCGTCGCGCGTTCCTTGCGGTGGCCGAGTCGGGCGGCGCCATCGAGCCGGCGCTCGACCGCGCCGACCCCGAGGCACGCGAGTTCCTCGAGCGGGCGGCGGTGGCCGACGTCGATGCCGATCCGGTGCTGGAGGCCCGCAACCTCATCGCTGCTGCCACCCGGCGGCGGCTGGCACAGATGGTGGTCGACATCGCTCCGGATCAGTTGCCGGCCATTCGTGGCGCTCGGCTGCAACTCGACGAGATGGAGGATCCCGAGCGGGCCGATGTCGCGGCAGAGGCGTTGCTAGGGTGGCTTCACGGGGCGAGTGAAGGGGCCGAGTGACCAATACCACAGCTGATGCGTCTGCCGGGTCACCTCCATACGAGGGAGTCGAAGCGGGAGAGTGGCGAGCGATGGTTGCGCGCGGCTCCGTGTCGGGCGTCTTGCACGCCGACGACATCACCCGCGTGCTGCGCCACATCGAGCTGACGCCCGACGTGCTGGTCGACGTGCACGCCACGCTCGGCGGGCTCGGCATCGCCGTCGACGACGGCATGGCCGAGCTGCACGACGACACGCCGCCGAACGGGGCCGACCGCCCCCGGTCGGTGGAGGTGGAGGAGACCGAAGGGCTGCTGGCTCGCCGCATCCGCCGGCGCAGCGAGCGGATGAACGCCGATCGCAGCGATGTGGGCAACACGGCCGACACCGTGCGCATGTACCTGAAGGAGATCGGGCGCGTCGACCTGCTCACCGTCGACGACGAGCGCCGCTTGGCGCAGGCCATCGACGAAGGCAACCGGGCAGCGGTGATGCTCGATGCCGAGCACGACGGCGCCATCATCGACCCGGTCGATCACCGGCGCATGATGCGCACGGTCACCGCCGGGCAGCGGGCGAAGAGCGAGCTCATCCAGGCCAACCTGCGGTTGGTGGTCAGCATCGCCAAGCGCTACAGCGGCCGCGGCATGCAGTTCCTCGATCTCATCCAGGAGGGCAACCTGGGCCTGATGCGCGCGGTCGACAAGTTCGACCACACCAAGGGCTTCAAGTTCTCCACGTATGCCACGTGGTGGATCCGCCAGGCCATCACGCGCAGCATCGCCGACCAGGCCCGCACCATCCGCATCCCGGTGCACATGGTGGAGAGCATGAACCGTGTGTTGCGCATGCAGCGCCAGATGCACCAAGAGCTCGAGCGCGAGCCCACGCTCGACGAGCTGGCCGATCGCTGCGCGATGACCACCGAACGCATTCGCGAGATCCTGCGCATCTCGCAAGACCCGCTGTCGCTCGACTCGCCGGTGGGTGAGGAGGACGACAGCAACCTGGCCGACTTCATCGAAGACCTCACGGCCGATGCGCCCGCCGACATGGCCACCAAGCACATGCTCACGCAAGCGGTGGAGGCCGCGCTGGGCGAGCTCACCGAGCGCGAGCAGGAGATCGTGCGCATGCGTTTCGGCCTCGACGACGGCCAGGCGCGCACGTTGGAAGACGTCGGCAAGGAGTTCGGTGTCACCCGCGAGCGCATCCGTCAGATCGAGGCCAAGACGCTGGCCAAGCTGCGTCACCCGATGCGCAGCCAACGGTTGAAGGAGTTTTTGGAGGAGGAGTAGCAGGAAGCGTTTGCTATCCTCAACTCGCCTTTCCGAGATAGCTCAGCTGGCAGAGCGGCTGACTGTTAATCAGCATGTCGCAGGTTCGAGCCCTGCTCTCGGAGCCAATGCACACGGCCCGCCTCGTGCGGGCCGTGTGCCGTTTTGGCCCCCACAACCATCCGAGTGCCACTTGCCCATCCGAGTGCCACGTGACCATCCGAGTGCTGTGTGACCATCCGAGTACCACCTGACACCCCGGTGGACCGCTGACACTCGGATGCCCCAGTGGGTCGGCGTGAAGCGTCGGTGCGCTGGCCCGACTCGCTACGGTGTGACGGTTCGGGGCGGTAGCTCAGTGGTTAGAGCACGGGACTCATAATCCCTCGGTCGTGGGTTCGATACCCACCCGCCCCACAACGGCCGCCGTGGCGTCGGCGATGGCCGTGGTGACGCTGGCA
>Ga0209477_1000193_pt1 | contig 35490 bp, 35 predicted proteins | sample KloWWTupernatant_FD_187180 | JGI IMG/M metagenome (GOLD analysis project Ga0209477, IMG submission 187180) | Active sludge microbial communities from Klosterneuburg, Austria, studying microevolution and ecology of nitrifiers - Klosterneuburg... | ecosystem: Engineered > WWTP > Aerobic digester >...
CGGGATGTGTGGGTGGGCGCCTTCGTCACCGCCGTTCTTTTCGGCATCGGAAAATACGCGCTCACCTGGTATCTGGGCACGAGCGGAGTAGGCTCGCCCTACGGCGCGGCCGGCTCGCTGGTCCTGCTGCTGGTGTGGGTGTTCTACTCGGCCCAGATCTTTCTGCTCGGCGCGGAGTTCACTCAGGTCTTCGCTCGGACCGTGGGCACCCGCCGCCGCGAGGGCGCCCTGCTCGATGACCCGCACGGCCAGGGCCGGGTCGTCGCGACGGAGAAGCGAAAGATGCGCCTTTAGGAGATTCCTTTCACCACAAAGGCACAAAGACACAAAGGATTCCTTATTCTCTCTTTGTGTCTTTGTGGTTCAGATCGATTCGGCTAGCCCGTCAAGAAACGCCACCACCTGGGCGTAGGTCGGTAATCCACCCCGCCCGCCGATGGCCTGGCTGTTGAGCGCGGCCACCGCGCTGGCCAGGGCGGCCGTTTTCTCGAGCGTCAGCCCGCGCAGCAGGCCAAACAGAAACGCGCCGTGATAGCTGTCGCCGCAGCCGGTCGTATCCACCGCGCTGGGGAAGAGATAGGCCGGCTGGTGGAAGAAGCGCCCGTCACGGGCAAGCACCCAGCTCCCCCGCGCGCCGTCGGTGATCGCCACGAGACGCGGGCCCATCCGCAGCAAGGCTCCGGCTGCGGCGCGGATGTCCGTCTCATGCGTGTGTTGCTCCGCGAAATCCCGGGCGACGATACAGATATCGGTCTGGGGGATCAGGTCGTCCAGTTCCGGGCGATACCGGCCGGCCCCGCCGTCGAAGGAGACCTGCACCCCGGCACTCCGCGCGATGCGGATCGCCTCGAGGCCGGCCTCCCAATGCCGGCCATTGAGATGCAGGAATCTCGCGGATGCGATCGCGTCAACGGGCAGCTCAGCCGGCGTGATGTCGGGGGCCGTCCCAGGCGCATACACGATCGAGCGCGCGCCGCTGGCCTGCTCGACCAGGATGCACGACATCGCCGAGGTATGCCCGGGCCGCGTTTTCAGGTGGGCAACGTTGACGCCCTCGCGCGTGAAACCCTCCCGAATCTGGCCGCCCCGCCAATCATCGCCCAGCGCGTCGATCATCGCCGCGCGCGCGCCGAGCCGGGCCAGGGTCACCATCGCCGTGGCGACCGGGCCGCCGCCCTGGGTGGTCATGTCAAGCGCCCGTTGGACGTCATCCGGGGTCGGCAGATGCTCGACCCGCGCCACGATGTCGACGGTTGACACGCCCAGGCCGATGACAGCAAAAGAGAGAGCGTCCACAGATGACGCAGATTGTCGCCGATTTCTTTCCATCCAATCCCCAGAAATCTGCGGAGTGGTTCAGTGCCCCGCCCGCATGGCCCGTCACGGGCGGGGCAGGTTTTGTCCGCAGATTACGCAGATTCGCGCCGATTCTTTTTCTAAATGAAATCGGCGGAAATCTGCGTAATCTGCGGACGAAGAAAAGACGGGACGCCGCACGTCACGCGTCGCGCGGCGCAAGCGGATAGACCGGGCCGTGCCCGGGATAGACCGTCGTCGCGCCGGATTCACGCAGGCGCCGCCAGCTCGCCGCCACCACATCGGCCTCTGGCCCATACGCCATCGCCTCGAGGGTCAGATCGCCAGTGAAGGCCGAGCCGTCGTCCAACACCAGCGACACGCTGTCATCGGAGTGGCCGGGCGTGGGCAGGATCTGCCCGGCCAGGCCGATCGTGGCCAGCAGCACGCGACTCCCGGCAAAGGTGATCTCCACGTTGTCGTCCAGGCCGATGTCTGTGAAATGGTCGTGCGGCTTGGTGAACTGCTTCATCCCGGGGATCGCGGCACGCTGGGTCGCGAGGACCAGCAGCGGGATGCCGAGCCGCTTGAGCTCCTCAGCCAGGCCAGCGTGGTCGATGTGATAGTGGGACGCAAGTCCATATCGAATCTCGCCCAACGGAATCCCCATCCGCACGAGATTGGCCCGCATCAAGCCGAGAGTGCCGGGCCAGCCGAGATCGAACAGCAGCCGCGCCTTGCCCGCGCTGATGACCCAGAAGTGGGTCGAGCGGTAGCCGACATCGACAATGGTGACGGGGGCGCGCGCGGGCATTGAGGGAGTTTATCCGCAGATTACGCAGATTTCCGCCGATTCTTTTTCTAAATGAAATCGGCGGAAATCTGCGTAATCTGCGGAGAAAAACAGGCGATACACTCAAGCCATGAACACGCGACGGGTCGTCATCACTGGCATCGGGGCCGTCACCCCATTGGGTCTGAGCATGGCCGAAACCTGGGCGGGTCTGCTCGCCGGCAAGTCGGGCTGCGGGCCGATCACCCGCTTTGACACCGGTGCCATGCCGGTCAAGGTAGCCTGCGAGGTCAAGGGCTTCACCCCCGAGACCTACATGGACGCGCGATCAGCCCGGCGGAGCGACCTGTTCGAGCAGTACGCCGTCGGGGCGGCCGTCCAGGCCCTGCGCGATGCCGAGCTGGTGATACTTCCCGAGCTCGCGCCGGTGACCGGGGTCGTGGTCGGCTCGGCGGTGGGCGGCTTCGACACCATGCTGCGCCAGGCCGAGTTGCTCCGCGAGCGCGGCCAGCGCGCGCTCAGCCCGTTCTGCATCCCGATGATCATCACCAACGGCGCGACCGCCGCGGTCTCGATCCACGTTGGCGCGCACGGGCCGTCGTTTTCGCCAGTCTCGGCCTGCGCCACTGGCAACGACAGCATCGGCCAGGCCGCCGAGCTCATCCGGCGCGGGGCGGCCACGATCATGCTGGCCGGCGGGGCCGACGCGCCCGTCAGCAGCTTCGGGATCGCCAGCTTCGACCAACTCGGGGCGGTCAGCCACATCGGCCGGCCGCGGCCCTTCGACAAGGCCCGCGACGGGGTCGTGATCGGCGAGGGAGCCTGCGTGCTGGTCCTGGAGGATCTCGAGTTCGCCCTCGCCCGCGGGGCGCGGATCCTGGCCGAGCTGGTGGGCTACGGGCAGACCACCGACGGGTCGCACCCCATCGCCCCGGTGCAGACCGGTGAGCACGCCGCCCGGGCGATGAGCCTGGCCCTCGCCCAGGCCGGCGTTGCGCCGGCCGAGATCGGCTACGTCAACGCCCACGGCACGGCCACCCCGCTCAACGACACATCCGAGACCGCGGCGATCAAGCTTGCGTTGGGCGACGCGGCGCGAAGCGTGCCGATCAGCAGCACCAAGAGCATGACCGGGCACATGATGGGCGCCACCGCGGCGCTCGAAGCCGCGATCTGCGTCATGGCCATCCGGGATGGGATGATCCCGCCGACGATGAATCTGACTGACCCCGATCCGTTGTGCGATTTGGACTACACGCCCAACGCCGCCCGCGCGGCGCGGGTCGATGTGGCGGTCAACAACGCTTTCGGCTTTGGCGGGCACAACAGCGTGACGGTGATTCGGCGGTTCTCAGAGTGAATCCTTTTCCTGAACATGGATGAACAGGATTTACAGGATGGTTTGATTGGATCCGGGGCCTTGCTTTCGCGCAAGAAGTCCAATTCGATTCAACCCGGCTACATCCTGTCCATCCTGCTTATCCATGTTCCGTCGTCATCTGATGACGATGTATGATATCGATATGCGGACAATCATTGACCTCACCGAAGACCAGGTTGAAGCCTTGGATCGGCTGCGCGCCAGCGAGCACGCCTCGCGCGCCGAGCTGATCCGGCGCGCGGTCGACGCATTCCTTCAGGCCCAAAAGGGCGCATCCATTGCCGAAAGACCCGGCTTCGGCGCCTGGAAGAAGAAGCGCGTCGATGGCCTCACTTATCAGCGCAAGATACGGGCGGAGTGGGACCGGTGAAGGCCGTCTTCGACACCAACATCCTCATCGACTATCTCAACGGCCGCATCGAAGCCGAAACCGAGCTGGCGCGCTATCGCGAGAGGCTGATCAGCCGGATCACGTGGATGGAGGTTCTGGTCGGCGCTGAGAGCGACGGCGAACGGGACGCCGCGCTCTCATTCCTCGCGCTTTTTCGCGTGGTCGAGTTGTCGCCCGAAATCGCTGGGGCGGCCGTGATCGTGCGCCAAGAGCGCCATTTGCGCCTGCCGGATGCAATCGTACTCGCGACGGCACAAACCGAAGGCTGTTTGCTCATCACCCGGAACACGCGCGATTTCCGGGCTGACTGGGTCGAAATTCGTGTGCCGTATCGGTTGGGTTAGTTATGAACATGGATGAACAGGATGTACAGGATAGAAAAATCCTGTATATCCTGTTCATCCATGTTTGAAATCTTTGCTCCTCGTGCAGCGCTTGTATTCGAGTTTCGGGTTTCCAAAGTTGATGAGTAGCCCAACCTCGATCCCCGTGGCGTTCAGGTAGTTGATGACCTGCGCCTGGTGCTCAGGGGCAATGGCCTTCACCGCCTTGAGCTCGACGATGACCTTCTGCTCAACAAAGTTGTCGGCGACAAATTCGCCGACGCATACCCCCCGGAACATGACCCTGATCGGATGTTGGGCAACGGCCTCCAGGCCTTTCTGCCGCAATGCCACCAGAAGCGCCCGCTCGTAGACCGATTCCACAAACCCAGCACCGAGTTCATTGATCACTTCAAACGCGCAACCGATCACCGTCCGGGTGATCGCCACGTGCTTCAGGCTCGCGTCCTTCACCCCATCCTCTTCCTTATCCTGTCCATCCTGTCCATCCTGTCCATCCATGTTCACTCCCTCCTCTTCGGCAGCACCTTCCGCAACGCCACCGGCAACACCTCCCGCGCGTCGAGCTTGTCCGCCCCCAGGAAGCGCAGCAGGTCAGCCAGCCCGCGGGCGAGGGCCTGCCCGAACTCGGGATCGCGCCCGGTGGCCTTGTCCTCCAGCCAGAAGCCCGGAATCACCAGGGTGTTCGTCGTTCGGTCGAGCTTGAAATCGGCCCGGGCCACCAGCCGGTCGCCCCACAGGATGGGCAAGGCGTAATAGCCGAATCGCCGCAGGTGGACGGGCTTGTAGACCTCCCACACATACTCAAAATCGAACAGCGTCTTCGAGCGCCCCCGCGCGCTGACGATGTCGAGCGGGGCCAGAAACGAGACCTGTTCGCGGGTGCTCGGCCCGAGCGGCGCCCAGGCCGCCGGCACCCGCCCGGCCGCGAGCTCAGCCAGCAGCGGGGCGTCCTCGGCCAGGGCCACCGTCGGCCTCTTCCAACTTTCGACCTCAACCCGCGCCAGGCGCCCGGCCGCCAGTTCCGCCTCGCTCCAGCGCTTCGTATCGGGCACGCTCATCAGCCGGCCGACCGAGGCCATCGCTGTCGCCGCAAGCAGCGTATCCAACCCGTGAAAGGCGACCAGCTTGCGCATCATGAAGGCCTCGGTTTCAGCATCGCCGGCTTCGTAGAGCAGCGCCGCCGGGGCGACCGCCTCGGCCAGTGCATACACCCGCTCGAAACGCTCGCGATGATGGACCATCGCCTCGCCGGTCCGCCACAGGTAATACAGGGCCAGGGCGCTGTCCTTCCGCCCGCGATAGCTGTCGTGGCGGGTGCGATCCTTCATCTCGAAATCGCGGTTGGCGACCGTTCCCCGCGCGCGCAGCACCTCGCGCATCTCGTCGATGGCCGGCCCGTGGAGTTTTGCCTGCTGCCGCCAGTGGGGCTCGTCGCGCTGGCGCCGCATCAGATTTCGCCAATACGGCAGCTCGTCCATCGGTCGCACGGCCAGCCAGCCGCCCCAGTCAAAATAGCGCCGCTCGTCGTAGGCCAGGGTTTCCCACAGCCCGGGGGTGTAGTCAGCCACCCGGCTATGCAGGGTCAGGTCGTGGCTGCGGGCGACGACAGTGAGCGGGTCGAGCTGCAGGTGCTCGATCGCCCGCATGGCGGTGTCCGCCCCGGCTTTGCCCTGCCAGCGCCGGCCGGGCCACAACCCCTGCTTGCCCAGGATGAAGCGCCGGGCGACCTCAGGCGAGATGACGATTTTGTCCGCCATGGATCAGAACCCCTGCTTGGTCCGAATCTTTCACCACAAAGGCACAAAGACACAAAGGAAAAAGGGTTCTTCTTTGTGTCTTTGTGCCTTTGTGGTGAAGACCTGCGCAAATCAGCGCGCAGCCTTGGCCTTCGCCTCGGCGCGTGCCTTGGCCTTGGCCCGGGCCTTGCCGGCCTTTGTGTTTTCACCGGAGGGCAACGAGGCCGCCAGCGCCGCCGCCTTGGCCTTGCCATTGGTGGTCCGCGCCGGCGCCGCCGCGTATTTGCGCCCCTGCTCCAGCACCGGCCCGAGGTAGTAACCGGTGTGCGACCCGGCAACCGCCGCGATCTCCTCCGGCGCGCCCTCCGCCACGATCCTCCCGCCCGCATCGCCGCCCTCAGGACCCATATCGACGATCCAGTCGGCGACCTTGATGATGTCAAGGTGGTGCTCGATGACGACAACGGTGTTCCCGTCATCGACGAGCTGGTTGAGCACATGAATGAGCTTGCGCACGTCCTCGTGATGCAGGCCCACCGACGGCTCGTCGAGGACGTAGATCGTCCGCCCGGTCGCGCGCTTGCTCAGTTCGCGGCTCAGTTTGATCCGTTGTGCCTCTCCGCCCGAGAGCGTCGTCGCGGGCTGGCCCAGCCGGACATAGCTCAAGCCGACTTCGGCCAGGGTGTCGAGCTTGCGGGCAAGCGGCGGGATGTCCTTGAAGAAGGCCTGGGCCTCGCTCACCGTCATCTCCAGGATCTCGTGGATGTTCCTGGCCTTGTACTTGATCTGGAGCGTCTCGCGGTTGAAGCGGCTGCCCTTGCACACGTCGCAGGTGACGTAGATGTCGGGCATGAACTGCATCTGGATCTGGATCACGCCCTGGCCCTCGCACGCCTCGCAGCGCCCGCCTTTGACGTTGAAGCTGAAGCGCCCGCTCTTGTAGCCGCGCACCTTGCTGTCAGGCAGCTCGGCGAACAAATCGCGCAGAGGCGACCACAGCCCGGTGTAGGTGGCCGGGTTGCTGCGCGGGGTGCGCCCGATCGGCTGCTGGTCGATGTTGATGATCTTGTCCAGCGCCTCGATGCCCTCAACCCCGTCGAGGGCGCCGGGCTTCTCCATGCTCCCGTTCAGTTTGTTCGACAACGACTTGAACAGGCACTCCACGATCAGCGAGCTCTTGCCGCTCCCGCTCACGCCGGTCACCACCACAAACTTACCCAACGGGATTTTGACATCCACGTTCTTGAGGTTGTTCTCGCGCGCGCCGCGGATGGTCAGGCTCTTGCCGTTTCCCTCGCGCCGCTCGGCCGGCAGATCGATCCGCCGGCGCCCGCTCAAATACTGGCCGGTGATCGAGGTCGGGTGCTTCATGATGTCCTGCACCGTTCCCGCCGCGATGATATTGCCGCCGTGCTCGCCCGCCCCGGGCCCCATGTCGATGATCCAGTCGGCGGCCTTCATCGTGTCATCGTCGTGCTCGACGACGAGCACGGTATTGCCCAGGTCGCGCATCCGGATCAGGGTGTTGATCAGGCGGGCCTGGTCGCGCTGGTGCAGGCCGATGCTGGGCTCGTCCAGCACATACAGCACGCCCATGAGCTGGCTGCCGACCTGGGTGGCCAGGCGGATGCGCTGGCTCTCGCCGCCGCTCAGGGTCATCGCCGCCCGCGACAGGTTGAGGTAGTCCAGACCCACATCGACCATGAACTGCAAGCGGGCCCGGACCTCTTTCACAATCTGGCGCGCGATCTTGCGGTCGCGCTCGCTCAGGGCCACGACGGCGGCCCCGGCTGGCGCGGCGACAGCGGCGCGCGCGCGCTTGCCGCCGTCATCGATCCCGAGGCTGTTCACCCAGGCCAGGGAGTTCCCGATGCTGAGGTCGCCGACCTCGGCGATGTTCTTGCCGGCCACCCGCACGCACAACACGTCGTCCTTCAGCCGCTTGCCCAGACAGGTCGGGCACACGCGGTGGCTCATGTATTCCTCGAGCTTGTTGCGGACGTAATCGCTGGTGCTGTCGCGATACCGACGGGCGAGGTTTTTGAGCACACCCTCCCACACGATCTCGTAGGTGTGGTGTATCCCGGCCCGGTTGCGATACTCCATGCGCAGCCGCTCCTCGCCGGTGCCGTTCATCAGCACCTCGCGGGCGGCCTTGGAGAGCTGCTTCCAGGGCGCATCGATGGGGATCTTGTAGTGCCGGCAGACGTTGCCCATCAACTGCACGTAGTAGCCGTCCTCATCCGACGACGACATCGGCGCGATCGCGCCGTCCTCGATGCTCATCTCGGTGTTCGGCACAACCAGGGCCGGATCAAACTCCTGCTTGCTGCCCAGGCCCTGGCACTCCGGGCAGGCCCCGTCCGGCGAGTTGAACGAGAACAGACGCGGCTCGAGGTCGGGGTAACTCTTGCCCGTGGCCGGATCGACCTTCTTCTCGCTGAACAGCACATCGCGCCAAGCGGAAGGCGCGCCTTCCGCCGCTTTCTCCTGGACCATCGCCACGCAGAAACCGTCGCCGAGCTTGAGCGAGGTCTCGACCGAATCGGTCAGGCGGGTGAGGAAATCCCTGGCCACCGCCGCGTCGCCGCCCGTTTCGGGCACCACCAGGCGGTCGACGACGACTTCGATGTTGTGAATCTTGTAACGGTCGAGCTCGATATCCTCATTCACATCGCGCACATCGCCGTTCACCCGGACCCGGACAAAGCCCTCCTTGCGCACATCCTCGAACACCTGCTGGTGATGGCCCTTCTTGTCCTTGATGAGGGGGGCCAGGATCTGCAGCCGCGCCCCGGGCGGGAGCGCCCCGATCTGGTCGACGATCTGCTCGGCCGACTGCGAGACCAGCGGCTGGCCGGTCACCGGCGAGTACTGGATCCCGATCCGGGCGAACATCAGGCGCAGGTAGTCGTAGATCTCGGTGACCGTGCCCACGGTCGAGCGCGGGTTGTGGCTGGCCCCCTTCTGGTCGATCGAGACGGCCGGCGAAAGGCCTTCGATCTGGTCGACATCCGGCTTCTCCATCTGCCCGAGGAACTGGCGGGCGTAGGCGCTCAGGCTCTCTACGTAACGGCGCTGGCCCTCGGCGAAGATGGTGTCAAAGGCGAGCGAGCTCTTGCCGCTCCCGCTCAGCCCGGTGATGACGACGAGCTTGTCACGCGGGATCTCGACATTAATGTTCTTGAGGTTGTGCATGCGCGCGCCGCGCACGACGATATTGTCCTGAGGCATGTGATCCGCGCCCTCGCAGCGCCTGAAACGTCCGTTCGCGGCAGGCGGGTTCGCCCGCGGCGAATGAGTTTAGCACAGATGTTCGACTCTCTTCACACCATCTGCAGACTTCCTTCACCGCTTCTGCGCAGTCGCTCGCTACGCTCCGCTTCAGATCATGAAACCGATAGCGCAGAAAATAAACATCAACAAGACCAAGCTCCTCGTCGACGCCGGCGCGTTGGCGGCCTTCCTCGTCGCGACCGCCCCGCGTTTCAGCGGGCTCGCCATCCATGAATGGCTGAGCATCGCCCTGGCCGCCACGCTCATCGTCCACCTGTTGCTGAACTGGGCCTGGATCGTGTCGATCACCCGGCGCCTGTTCAGCAAGGCGCTCGAACACAAAAAACGTGTCAACTACGTTCTAAACGCGCTGCTATTCATCGATTTCGTCGTCATCATGGCCACCGGCATCGTCATCTCCGAGGTTGCGCTGCCGCAACTGGGCATCCCGAGTCCGCGGGCCATGGCCTGGCGCGGCATCCACGGCCTGGCCTCGGACGCCGGCGTCATCATCCTGGGGTTGCACCTTGGCCTGCACTGGCAGTGGCTGGTTGGGACGATCTCGCGCCACGTCATCAAGCCGGTGGTTAACCTGTTTCGCAAGCCCGCTCGCCGCAAGGAGGCGCTGTCATGAAATCGCTCCTAAAGATCCTGGGGCGCATCGCCCTGATCCTGGCGGCCGCCCTGCTGGTCGTTGGCATCACCAGCCTGATCAACCCAACCACCCTCGCGCTGGGGGCCGAGGGCCAGAACCCCCAGCTTCCGGCGGGCCTGCCGCGCTCGCAGGGCGGAGCCGGGATGGGGATGGGGCGCGGCCGCGGCGGCGAGGGCGGCGGCGGGCATGCCAGCGCTGGGGTGAATCTCCTGGAAACCGGAGAGCTCGGCAGCCACACCGCGCAAATCGCGCTGCTCATGGTTCCTTTCGCGGCCTGGAGCATCATCGCTCGTCGACGGCGGAATTCGGCAGTCAGAATGCGGGACGCAGAATCGCGCACCCGGCCGTGAACCCGAACGGCGAACACCCTAAAGGTGGGCCCGCATGAATACGCAATCGATCAAAGCGTATCGGGGCCCACCTTTAGGGTGTTCGCATGACGGGTCCAGAGCCCTGGGCTCTCGCCGCGAAATCGTCTTTCGCGCTACAGTTCGCCCATGAAAACCGGAACCTGTCCCAAGTGCCATTCCAGCGAGGTCTACCGCGGGGTCAAGGCCCCGCTCGAAGCCGGCAGCGGCCTGCTGCACCTCAGCGCCATCCGCAACAACACCGGTCTCATCCTGATGCTCGAGCCGTATGTCTGCCGCGCCTGCGGCTATGTCGAGATGTTTGTCGATGACGCCAGCCGCGAGCGGCTCCAGGCGATTGCACTTGACACAAAGCGTTGGCAGAGGGTTGCCCCTGCCACTGTCTGAATCACGGATTTCGCGGATGAGCCGGATTCCACGGAACGGCTCGCGCTCATCGACTCGAGCGCCTCCGTGTCATCTGCAGCATCCGTGTCATCCGTGATCGCGCGTCAGTCTGTCAGACCCAATACTCTGTCGCCAAAGGCAATCACATCGTCAAGACGATCAACAATCACACTCACGACGATGGCCAGATCGACCTTGCGGTAGGCATGGATGACAAGATTGCGAAACCCGACCATTCGCACCATGGAGGCTGGAGACCTTTTCAGCTACGACGTCATCCATGATCCGCTGCATCACACGGCATACGCCCGGTGTGTCTCCTGAAACTGCCGCAGAATATCGCCCCGCTCTTCGTTTAGTTTGAAATAGCTGGACAGCGTCCGCATCTCGTACTCGAGCCGGGCGTGCTCATCGGCGCAATCAATGACCTGCCCCGTGCGCAGAATCTCCATCTGAAACACGGTCGACACGTCACGCGCGTTGATGAGGTCCACATCCCGGCCCAGGGCTCGCGTCAGTCGCACAGATACGTCCAGCAACGTGAGGCTGTCGATATGCTTCGCGGTGTCGTGGGGCAGCAATAGCGCAAGGTCAATGTCGCTGCCAGGCGCGCCTTCTCCGCGGGCGGTTGACCCGAAATGATAGATGGCCTGGGCGTCGGGGAACGCTTCAAGCAGGACGCACCTGATCGTGTCCAGCATGCTGAAAGATCATAGCATGGCGGTCTCGCGCTTGCCAAATCCCCGTTCCCGGTTACCCTTGGGCCACCATGCAGGTCGACATCGAGCTTTATCGCCGTGACGCGCAGATCAGCCCCGGCCTGCGCCTGAGCGTCATCGACATCGCGCCGGAAGCCCCCGCGCGCACGATGGTCTTCATCCACGGCTTCGGGGGCAAGGCCACTCAGTGGCGCAACCAACTCCTGGCCTTCTCCGACACCGCCCGGGTCATCGCCCCCGATCTGCGCGGGCATGGCCAATCCGACGCCCCGCACAGCGCCTACACCGTCGCCGAGCACGTCGCCGACCTCGACGCCGCCCTGACCCTGCTCGGCGTCACTGGGCGCATCGTTCTGCTCGGCCACTCCTTTGGCGGCGCGATCGTGACCGAATACGCCCTCGCCCACCCCGAGCGGGTCGAAAAGCTCGTCCTGCTCGCCACCGCCGGCGAGTTCAAGCTCACCGGCCCGGCCAAAGCCCTGCTCCGTCTGCCCCTGCCCGTGCTGAGCGCCATCCACCGCGCTTACGCCCACCGGTCCATGTTTGCCCGCCCGCACGCCATTTCCGACATGTATCGCAACGCGGTCTCGGTCTGGCAGGGCTGGAGCGCTTTTCGCAGCCTGCAAACACCGACCCTCGTCATCCGCGGCAACCGCGACAACGTCTTCGAGCCGCGCTACTTCACCGATGTGGCCCGGACCATCCCCGGGGCCGAGGAGGTCGACGTCGGCGCGAGCGGGCATATGGTCATGCTCGAGCGGACCGCCGCCGTCAACCGGGCCATCGAGCGCTTTGTCGCCGAGCGCCCGCGCGGCCGCTCCCCGGCGCCCGCGCCCGAGACCCGGGCCGCGCCGTGGTTGTCCTTCTACGACAAGGACGTCCCGCCCACGATCAGCATCCCGCCGGTCGCGCTCCCCGAGGTCCTGCGCGCCACCGCCCGGCGCTTCCCCCACCGCCACGCCATGATCTTCGGGCGCGGACCGCTCACCAACAAGATCAGCTATCGTGCGTTGGACAGGGACGCCTCGCGCTTCGCCCATCTGCTGATCGAACTGGGGGTCAAGAAGGGCGACCGGGTCCTGCTGCTCCTGCCCAATCTGCCCCAGGCCGTCGTCGCCTATTACGGCACGCTGCGGGCCGGCGCGGTGGCCGTTTCCACCACCCCCCTGTCCGAGCCCGCCGAGCTCATCCGCCAGGCCAACGACAGCGGGGCGCGGGTGCTGGTCACCCTCGACCGTAACGCCACCGCCGCCCGAATGGCCCTGGACGCCACGAAGATCGAGCGGGTCATCCTCGCCAACGTCGGCGACTACCTCCCGGTCTGGGCCCGCCCCTTCACCCGCCCGCCCGTCCTCGAGGGGATGCTCCGCTACCGCGAGGCGCTCGCCCGCCAGCCCGCAACCGAGCCGGGCGTCGCCATCGCCCCCGATGACCTCGCCCTGATCCAGTACACCAGCGGCACAACGGCCGATCCCAAGGGCGTCATGCTTTCCCACCGCAACCTCATCGCCAACACCCTGCAGACCCGGCACTGGATCCCCGATCTGCGCGAGGGCCACGAGGTCTTCCTGTGCGTGCTGCCGTTCTCGCATGTATATGGCATGACCGGGGCGATGAACGTCCCGGTCGCCATGGGCGCGACGATGGTGATCATGCCCGGATTTGTCACCCGGGATGTGCTCGAGGCCATCAAACGCCACAAGCCGACGATCTTCCCCGGCGTGCCGACCATGTTCGTCGCCATCAACAACTTCCCGGGCGCGCGCCGATTTGGCATCCGCAGCATCCGGGCCTGCATCTCGGGCGCTGCCCCGCTCCCCGTCGAGGTCCAGGAGGCCTTTGAGAAGCTGACCAAGGGCCGGCTGGTCGAGGGTTACGGCCTGACGGAGGCCACGACGGTCACCCACGCCAACCCGCTCTACGGCAGGCGCAAGGTCGGCTCAATTGGCATTCCCGTCCCCAGCACCGAAGCCAAGATCCTCGACCTGGCCAGCGGGCGGGAGCTGCCGCCCGGGCAGATCGGCGAGCTGGCCGTGCGCGGCCCACAGGTGATGCAGGGCTACTGGAACGACCCGACACCGCGCGAGTTCATCACCCGCGACGGCTGGCTGCTGACCGGCGATGTGGCCCGGATGGACGCCGATGGCTATTGCGAAGTCGTGGCCCGCAAGCGCGAGATGATCCTGGCCGGCGACTACCAGGTCTTCCCCCGCGACGTTGAGGAAGTCCTCTATGAGCACCCCAAGGTCCGCGAAGTCGCCGTGGTCGGGGTGCAGCCCGCTCGCTGGCCCTTCCAGCGGGTCAAGGCCTACGTCGTGCTGCGGGCAGGCCAGGACGCCAGCGAGGACGAGCTGATCGCGTTGTGCAAGCGCCGGCTCGAGGAATACGCCGTGCCCTGGCAGATCGAGTTCCGCAAGGAGCTGCCCAAGAACTTCGTGGGCAAGGTCGTCCGGCGGCTGCTGGTCGAGTAAACTCGGGCGCGCCGTGCCTGCCCGACTCACCCGCCTTTTCCTCGGTTTCTTCGACAGCGAGCGCGCCTCGGGCGTCATCTTGATCGCTTGCACGCTCGCCTCGCTGCTGCTGGCCAACGTCCTCATCGGCCCGGCCTGGATCGAGTTCTGGCACGCCAAACTCCCGCTCGACATCGCCGGCGTTATCTCGGTGAATTACACCCTAGAGCACTGGATCAACGACGGGCTGATGACGGTTTTCTTCCTGCTGATCGGGCTGGAGATCGAGCGCGAACTGTATGTCGGCGAGTTGTCCAACCTGCGCAACGCCTCGCTGCCAATCGTGGCCGCCATCGGCGGCATGCTCACCCCGGTGCTCATTCACTTTCTGTTGAATCAGGGCACGCCCACCCAGCCCGGCATCGCGATCCCGATGGCCACCGACATCGCGTTTGCGTTGGGCGCCTTGTCTCTGCTCGGCCGGCGGGTGCCGGTCTCGCTCAAGATATTCCTGACCGCCCTGGCCATCATCGACGACCTGGGCGCGATCGCCGTGATCGGGATCTTCTACTCGAAGGACTTCTCGCTCCCGTTTTTGCTCGCCTCCCTGGCCGTGTTTGCCGGCCTGCTGGTCCTCAACCGGCTGGGTGTGCGCCGCCTGGCGTTCTACCTGATCCCGGGCGTGCTGATGTGGTACCTGATGGGCAAGTCCGGCATTCACGCGACCATCACGGGCGTGCTGCTGGCCTTCGCCATCCCGTTTGCTGGCGGAGCGGAGGGGTCGCCCTCCGCCCGGCTCCAGCAATTCCTCCACCGGCCGGTTGCCTTTCTGATCATGCCGCTCTTCACCCTGGCCAACACCGGGATCGTCCTGACCGGGGACTGGGCCCGCGGGCTGTTCTCGTCCAACGGTCTGGGGATCTACCTTGGCCTGGTCCTGGGCAAGCCGCTCGGGATCGCCCTGTTCAGCCTGGCCGCGGTCAAGGCCCGGCTCTCGCGCCTGCCCGTCGATCTGTCCTGGAAGCACGTCCTGGGCGGCGGCTTCCTGGGCGGGATCGGCTTCACCATGTCGATTTTCATCACCCTGCTCGCCTTCGCCGACCCCGTGATCACCCAGGCGTCCAAGATCGCCATCCTGCTCGCGTCGTTGACGGCCGGTGTTGTCGGAATCGTCATCCTGGCGAGGCAGCCGATGTCAGTGACGGAAGAATGACTGAGCTCTCCATCCGCCTCGCGGCGGAGACCGATGCCGCCGAGCTGGCCCGCCTGAACGGGCTCTTCAACGGCGCGACGCTCACCCCCGCCGAACAGGCCGAGCATCTGCGCGCCGCGGCGCGCACCGAGCGGGCCCTCCTCGCCTGGGTCGATGGGCGCGCAGTCGGCTTCACCTGTCTGCGCTTTGCCCGGTTGATCACAACCGCGCTGCCGTATGCCGAGGTGACTGAGCTCTTCGTCGAGGAGGCTTTTCGCCGGCGCGGGATCGCCCGCGCGCTGCTAACCGAGGCCGAGACCCTGGCCCGCGCGCTCGGCGCGCCGGGGGTCATCCTGTTCACCGGGCTCAAGAACGCGTCCGCCCAGGCCTTCTACCGGGCGGTTGGCTATCACGACTACGCGATCACGATGCGGAAGGTTTTCGGCGAATAGGGGTTTTCACCACAAAGGCAACTGCTCAGGCCAAGGGCGTATGTGGCACGACGATGGCCTCAGCGACAACATGCGGATTGCTTCCGCGCTGTCTACACGGTTGCTATCCTCCGTTCCTGACCCCTATCAGGGGAGGGGCCGCCAGAAACGGCCCGTTGTCACCCTGAGTTCCGGACCGCTTTCAGCGGAAAGGGCGACCAGAAACGGCGTGTGCGCTACCGCGCACACAAAAAGCGCAGGCATCCTGAGCGGAGCGCATCGGCGCGCAAGCGTCGATGCGCGCAGTCGAAGGACGCCTGCGCTCCATTCGTCAGCGGAAGCGTCCTTCGACTGCGGGCGGCTGGTACGGCCGGGGCCGAGCTCATCTCGGCCGCCGCCCTCCGCTCAGGATGCTTCCGCAGGTAGAAGAAGGGCCTGGTTTCTGAGCAGCCGGGCCACGTAGACTAAGCAGGCGCGCGCAGAATGGCCCGGCGAAGGGTCTCTATCACGGCAGGTCAGAGCCCGCCCGGCCAAGGGAGAGATGCTTCGCGCGCCCGGACGCACGCTGTACCGCGGCTCCATGGGCGCGCTCAGCATGACAAGCCCTACACCCATCTATTCCCATCCGTATTCACCCCCCGGCAACCGACCAGCTTGAGCCCGGCCTCGACATTCCCGGCGATGCGGTTGTCGTAGACGGTCGAGTCGCGCACGCGCTCGAGCAGGGCCGCGACCCGGTTGTCGCGCAGGGTGTTGCCGGCTACGGTGAAATGATGACAGCGCGGCGCCACCGGCGGCCCGCCCTCTTCGCGCCCGGTCCAGATCCGGACCGCGGTGTCGTTGCGCTCAAACGTGTTTCCTGTCACATCCGTGTCGCCGCTTTCGGCGCACTCTGGGTAGTAATCGAGAAAGGCCGGTTGGGCGTTCACCCAGAACTGCGCGCCATCGTGGTTGCGCTCGAACGCATTTCCCCGGATCGTGTTGTGATGCCCGTGCTCGATCGCCACCCCGGCGATGCGGTTGCCCGAGATTGAGTTGCCTTCGACCGTTGTCTCGGACGAGTAGCCCAGCCAAAACCCGTAGTTGCAGTTGTCGGCCCGGTTGTTCCGAAAGACGTTGCGGGCCGAGAAAGTCGCCTCGAAGGCGATGTTCGGGCTCCAGCTCCCGTCGTTGTCCTCAAAGAGGTTGTCGTCGCAGGGCATCCGGATCAGGTCCTTGTGGAAGCCGCCCAGAAAGACGCCATCCCCGCCCCCGCGCAGCCGGTTGTGGGTGACGATGTTGCGCGACGACGACCCCATCAGCACCAGCCCGGCCGCGTCGGCGCCGTTGTGATAGCGCTCGGTCAGGGCGCTCTCCTTGGTAATCTGATGGATCCGGCAGCAGAAGTCGGCGGTGTTGTTGTCAATCGTGTTGTCGGATGAGCCGAATAGGCCGATCCCAAATCCGCTGTTGAACGAGGCGTTGTTGCCCAGCACGTCAATCTTGTTGCAACCGTAGAGCAGGATTCCGTTCTGTTGATGCTGGACATCGTTGTGCTCGAGCACGCTGTCGATGACGCCGTTGAGATAGATCGCCCCGCCGTAGGCGTCCCGCTCGTCACGCCACACATCGAGGAAGACGCTTGTGTCGCTGATCTCGCGGGTGCGGGTGATCCGGTTGGCGGTCAGCCGGATATTGGCGCAGGCCTGGAACCACAACCCGTGCTCGTAGCGCTCGACCTGCAGGTTGCGGATCGTCACCCCGCTGCGCTGGCGGCAGGTTACCCCGCGGCCATAGAAGTCGGCGCCGACCAGGACCGCCCCGTTGCCGTCGAGGGTCACCCCGTCCGCGGCGATCTCGATCCCGCGCGGCAAGTAGTGCACGCCCGGCGCCAGGGTGGCATCGCGCGTAATGCGCATGCCGTCTTCGGGGATGAGGAGCTCGGGCACGCGTTGATTTTAGACTGTGGAAACGATGGGCCCGGCTCGGCCGGGCCCATCGCTTCCACACAACTCCGCCAGCCGCCGCGCAAACTCCGCCCGCGGGATCGGCCTGGCCCCAAACGAGGCCAGGTGCTCGGTCTCCTGCTGGCAATCGATCATCGGCACGCCGTCGGCCCGCAGGGCCTCAACCAGCTGGACGAGCGCGACCTTCGACGCGTCGGTCACCCGGGCGAACATCGACTCGCCAAAGAACATTCGCCCGATGCGGACCCCATACAGCCCGCCGACCAGCGCGCCGTCCTGCCAGCTCTCGACCGAGTGGGCGTAGCCTTGGGCGTGCAACCCGCAATAGCCATCGAGGATCTCGGGGGTGATCCAGGTTCCGTCCTGGCCCGGGCGCGGTTCCGCGCAGGCCTCCATCACCTGGCGGAAGGCCGTGTTCTTTCGGATCTCAAACTTGCCGGCCTTGACCGCACGCAACAGCGAGCGGCTGGCATGAAATTCGTCGGTGAACAGCACCATCCGCGGATCGGGCGACCACCACAGCAGCGGCTCGCCCGGCCCCGACCAGGGGAAGATCCCTCGCCGGTAGGCCTCGAGCAGGCGCGCCGGGGTGGCCTGCCCGCCCAGCGCCAGCAGCCCGTTCGGGCGCCGCATCGCCCGGGCCAGGGGTGGGAAGGGCGTGGTCGGGCCGAGGACGGTGAGCACGACCGGGATTTTAGCCGCGCGAACACAGAATGCCGCTCGCGCACGACATACCCCCAATCAAGATCGAGGTGGCGTCCAGGACTGCCCAACGGAAGCCAAGCCTACGTGGACAATACAGCGATGATTGCTGAGCGAATCTCGTTCAGCTTGCTACGCTTTAGTCGGCCTGCGACCGAAATGAAAAGCTGCTGGTTCGCTGTGAACAGCTTGTGTGGGCGAGCGAAGCTCTTCAGTTTGAGCATTCCTGTTTCGAAATCGGTTTGCTCGATGGTTACCGCTTGCGCATCACCATAGGGGTTGCTGGTGATTTGGCACAAAATCCAATCACCCTTGCTGGCTTCCGCAAGAACAACAGCCGGTCTCAGCTTACTGTCTGATAGATCAGAGAACGGGAATGGCAGAACTACGATGTCGCCGAGCGAAGGTATGACCATGCGGCGTCCTCCTCGGGGCGCAACCAATCTTCGGCAAGCGCGTTTTCGCTCAAAAGAGCCGGCTCTGCCGTCTCAATGACCGGTTCGTCGAGAATTGTCACAAGCGCCCTGCGTGAAGTCTGAATGTCGACCGGCTGCAGAATGCGCACGACACCCGACGGGTCGATGACAGCCTCAACCGTCACATGCGTGGTTGTCATAGTAGTGAGATTGTAGCGGAGTCCATTTGGTCGTCAGCGCCGGCTCAACCTCGAGCAGCCGCTCCGGCGTGGCCCGCCCAGCGCCAGCAGCCCGGAAGACCCAAATTTGCGCTGGCCATTGCAAGTCGGCTGCGAACGCGGGTTGGCCTGACATGGCCGAAGCACGATTTTCGTATTGCGCCCTGCGCATGCACTAGGGTTGTGAGCCACTCGCAGATGTAGGACCATCAGATAGTGCCGTACACATCAAAGCAAATGTCGAGGCCCAGCATTGAAAGCCGACCCATCTGTCTGCTTGTCAAGATTGGGCCGCCATGTCCAAGCGCCGAGAGCCAATAGCACCAGATTCTTGCCGCACAGCCGCGAGCGATTAGCTCTCGTAACAGATGTTCCTTGCCGTCAAGCCTGTTGATCAACCAATCGATATGGTCATTGACGTCAGATGTGTCAACGAGTGACTCCGACTCAAGGAACCACGCTGTGTGTCTTGCTTCTCGCTTTGAATTTCGGCGATTGATCGGGACCTGGCCCTCTATCGTCTGAGATGTCGGCGCAATTGACAAGATGTGGGTAATCTCGTCCAAGCTTGATCCCGGTGCAGGGTTTATTGACAAGGTCACGTGGGTTTCGCTACAACTTCGATCTGTTTATCTCATTACTCATCTATTCTCTTCGCTCGAGCTCATCCGGTGTTGGTTTCTGGAAGAACGCGATCCATGGCTTCATCATGTCTTCGGGAATGTGGAAGCTTGCCTGCGAAGGTTGCGAATTCCGTGTCGCAAGTCGCCGCATCAGTTCATCTTCCGGCACATCGAGAAAATGCACTTCACTACTCGCCCCAAGCTGCTTCGCCTGCAGCCGGAAATACTCGCGTTCCTCCCGCGCCCAGAAGCCATAATCAAGAATCACATTCGTCCCCAACTCAAGCGCCCGGCTTGCGATGTTCCAAAGCATGGCCTCGATCAAGCTGTGCCTTGCGTCGTGTTCGGGCGCATCTGCATCTTGACCGAAGAGACGCACTTGCCATTCATCCGGTGTCAATCGAAGCGCTGCTCTTTCACGTTCAAGCTTTTGGGCAAGCGTTGTCTTTCCTGAGCACGGAAGACCAACCATCAAATGGAGTGTAGCCATGCTTCTATGTCTGCTCAATCCCGTATTGCATTGCCGCTCTCAGCGCGTCGATGTTGATGTCTTTCAGGGTCTTGAACTTGATGCAATAGCCCGTAACACTCGCCTTGCCGAGTTCTTTCCCATAGGTTGCGGCCAGGTATTTCCTGTCCTCTATTCCGAGGATATAGACAGAGATGCCAGTCGTGTTTGCGCTGATGCCAATCTGATAGAACTCCCGGGTCTTTCCATCGGCATATTGTTGGGTCCGGGATCCATATCCGATGTTGGGGTTGGACACCGTTCGCCCTTTCTCGTCTTTCCCATCCAGGAACCACAGTTTGCATCCCGGCATCAACTTCAGAATCATGCCGTGCAGCGCTTGCATGTCGCTGCGTTTTGATTCAGGTTGCGTGGCAATATACGCGTTGATGTGATCGTGCGTGTTCATTCAGAGTCCACTCCGGCCCATTTCAAGGCATCCGGCCGTTGTCCAAACGATAGATATTCGGTGATCTTGCCATCCCGAAACGCGAAACCATCCGCAATTCGTCCGTCAATCCAGTCAGTCGAATCCTTCAGGCGGACCCGGACATGGAGATACACGACAACCTTATCTCCATTGACCAGGACCTTCTCGGGCTCGCAACTTCCCTCGGCCCAGGTCCCGCGTCCTTTCGCAACGTCCTCCTGCACCGCCGCGATGCCACGATACGTGCCGGCTGTTGGGAAGCCCTCGGGGTCAACCCTCACAATTTGCGGATCAAAGTCCTTCGTGATGGCCTGCATGTCATTGCGATTGATAGCGGCGAAGAACTGTCTCAGCGCTTCAGTTTGGGTGCTCTTGGATCCCCCTTCCGTCTATTTTCACGCGTCTTTGGGCGTCATATCCTTGTCTTCCATCTCCCAGGCGTGGTCCAGGGTGTGAAAAGCGGTATGCCGAATGAGATACCGAAGCGGCCATTTCGCCCTATTCCCGGCCCACTTTCCTTGCGCATGGTAGTCCCGTATTCCGTGACAATACGCATCACGATACGCTTTCAGCGCCTTGCCGCTCAACATTGCGCCTTCGGGGATCGACACGCCAACCCCTCCCGCCCAATCCTGCTCAACAGAAAGCGTATGCCGGACGATATGGTCCCGCTCGCGCCCTCCCCCGCGCGGACCCTTTTTCAGCTCGGCCGACACCCGTCCGCGCACATTGTCGAAAAATAACCAGCACGCCTGCATCAGCGCCAGCTCGCGTTCCAGTTCGTCACCTGACATGCCTTGCGTGTCGATGCTCGAAAACGCGAACGAGATGCCCCAGAAGTCCGTTGAGCCTGTTCCTGGATAGCGCTCGACGACGTCGAACTTCTTCACGGCGGTAAACGCCGCGCCCATTTCAGCCAGCCTTGCGACCTGGGCATATCGCGGAACATAGGAACGCAGCCTTTCGATTGCATCCTCCGCGGTCTTTCCCCCGCGTTCGAGCCCGGGCCAATCCGGCGCCACCGCCACCACCGTCTTGCCTTTCGGGCCGATTTCCAGCGTCACTCGGGTCTGTTTTGCCACATTGCCTCCAGTCACAATTGTTAGGATCGGTCCTGAAAATCATTGGCGAGATCACCATCCCCGCGCGAAGCGCGGGGATGGTGATCTCGCCAATGATTTTCAGGATGACTTCTAGTGCGCAAACCGTCTCCACTTGCCTTCTGAGACGACCTCGACGTTTCCGTCGACCACCTTGATGGCGGTGTCGTCGTCAATCGCATAGGTCGGCACAGGCAGCTCGGCGGCCATTCTTTCCACCTTGGCCATGCTGCTTTCCGGGTGGTCCGCGTGATCGACGTGCGGCACCAGCGCAAAGTCAACCAGCCCCAGACCTTTTTCGATGACGAAGGGCCTGTCGGGGTCGTCGTAGGTTTCGCCGAAAACCGGGGCCGTCACCATACTCCCGGCGCTCACCCCCACATAGACGGTCTCACGCAGCGACGGCAGGAGGGCGGCCAGGCCGGACTCGCGCATCCAGCGGGTGAGATACACGACATCGCCGCCCATCACCAGCAGGGCGTCAACCTCCTGGACAGCCGCGATCCAGTGCTCTTCCTTGATGCTGGGCAGGGCCGTGAGTTCCAGCACGCCCAACGACTTCCATCCCAATCCGCACAAGTGGTTCACGGTTTCGCCATTGATGAACCGGTAGGCCATCGAGGGCCCGCCAGGGAAGGGGTAGATCGCGGTGGGAATGCAGAGGGCGCTGGCCTCCGCAATCGGTTTTCCCAGCAGATCGATCAGGGCCGAGCGAAGGCTGTCGTTCTTGATGCCAGCAGAGGTGAGTAGAAATTTCATTCGGCCGTGTTATCAATCGTGATCGCTGAGTTGACGAGTCCTGACCCATCCAGACGCTTTGATTACTCTGCCGCGGTCCGCTCCGGGGGCGGGGGCTGACGCGGAATGCGGACGGTGAACGTCGTGCCTTGCTGCGCCGTCGAGGCGACCGCGATAGTCCCCCCTTTGGCGTTGACAATCTCGCGCACAATGTACAAGCCCAGCCCGATGCTCCCCGGAGCCCGCTGCAACGCCGATTCAACCGTAGCATGACGCACCAGCGGATCGAAGAGCGTCGGCAGCGCCTCCGGCGGGATCGGTGCGCCTTCATTGTGCACGCTCAACACCACGGTCGACCCTTCTGAAGCGGCCGACAGTTTGACCGGCCCCTCTTGCGATCCATGCTGAAACGCGTTGCCCAACAGGTTGGAGACAACCTGTCGGATTCGGGCCGCATCCCAATTGCCGGTCAGGTCGCCGCGCGGGTCAAAATGCAGCGTGCGCTGCGGGTGCGACGCGCGGAATCCGTCAACCACTTCACGACAGAGCATTTGCAGATCGATCAGCTCGCAATTCAGCGGCATGGCGCTGCCCAGCAACGTCGATGCGAAGTCGATCATATCCCCGATCAACTTCGCCATCGCCTCCGATTCCGTGCCGATCATCGACAGCGCCTCAATAGACTGCGGGTCTGCATTCGTCCGCGAGACAAGCTTCGCGCTCATGCGGATGACGGTCAGCGGATTGCGCAGATCGTGGCCGAGGATCGCCAGGAACAATTGGCGGGACCGATCGAGGCGCTCGGTGTAGCGGTCGACGGCTTCGGCGAGTGACTGATCGATCGACTCGTTAAAGCGGGTGATGTCGTCAATGTCGTCGAGGTCGGGCTGCAGAACGCTCTTGCCCCACAAGCGCATGACGCTGGCGCGCAGGGCGCGATATTCGGAGACAACCTCGATAATGTCGAATCCCGCGCCGACGCGCTCCTCGGCATGCTGTGCCGAGGCGATGTCGAGCTGATCGCTCTCCGGGGTGTCCGCGCCGCCGTTGCCTTTGGACTTGCCCGCCTGCTGCGCTAGGGTCTGGTTGACCTCCATATCCCGCGCGGATGCCAGCAGGATCGCCGCGGCGTGGTCACGCAGGGCGATCTTTGTCATGTTCGCCCCTGACGGGAGGGTGGCCGCAAACGCTTCCCATTCCGCGAGGATGGGCTCGACGTTCGCGATAATAAACTTTGCCAGTCGCATTGATTGCTCCGTTGGGTTGTATCAGCATCCGGGGCCGAACTGGCGATTCATCCGGGTGTTTGTAACCTGCCAAGCCTATTCTGGGCTGTTTCCCTGGTTTCTGCAATAGATGTCGTTATTACTCAAGCGGCCACGCCAAAGAGGGCTCCAACGCCAGTGGTCAATGCCATTGCCAAAGCGCCCCAAAACGTGACGCGCGCTACAGACGCCACCACGGGTGAGCCGCCTGTGCGTGCCGCTAGAAGGCCCAACAATGCAAGAAAGAGGAGCGAGCTGCCGGCGAGACCCCACATGAGTAGAGAAGCTGGAAGCAAGGGAACCATCAGAATCGGCAGTGCTGCGCCCACCGCAAACGTGCCCGCCGAGGCGAATGCGGCTTGCACGGGTTTCGCGGCCTGCGTGTCCGATATGCCCAGCTCATCTCGCGCATGCGCGCCAATTGCATCGTGCTGCATCAATTGAGTGGCAACGCTCGACGCCAGGGCTTCATCCAGTCCACGCTTAACGTAGATGGCCTTGAGTTCTGCGTGTTCCTGCGTGGGATTCGCGGCCAACTCCTTGCTCTCCCGCGCCAGGTCTGCGCGCTCAGTATCGGCTTGCGAACTGACCGAGACATACTCGCCTGCGGCCATTGACATGGCGCCGGCGACAAGGCCAGCGATGCCTGCAACCAGAATGCCATTGGTATCTGCGCCTGCCGCAGCAACACCCAGGACGAGGCTGGCGGTGGAAACGATGCCGTCATTCGCGCCGAGAACGGCGGCGCGGAGCCAGCCTGTCCGGTGAGTTCTGTGTCTTTCGATGTGTCTCATATTGTCCACCTCGAAGTGGGGAGTTCATTCCGATGCCTAACGACCAAGGTCAGCGACCTATGCCAGAAAATCCCGGCCGATTGCTGCCGTTCCTTCCATATTACCCGATCCGCTTTCTGCAAGGGTTAACGGAGTCTTGCCGGTGAGATGTCCTTTCGAGGGTCAGCAACTACTGCGCCACCCCGCACGGTCGCACCGATGACGAGGCCCGCGTCGAGCCGCGTCGGACAGGCAGCAGATTTGCCTGCGCAAATTTGCTGCCTGTCCGGTGTATTGGCTGCATGCTGACCGCTAGGCGAAACGGCGAAGACGGCTGATGTCCGGCCAACCATAGATAACCTCGCGTGTCGCAAATCCTGCCCAATCGTAGGGCTGCAAGCCAAGCTCCTGAGCCCCAAGCCTTGCGTAGAACGCACGATTCGGATTCAGTTCCAGCACTCGAACCGCTAGCGTTTTCGCCTGGCGCGCAATGAGCCAATCGGCAGAAGCCCCGATAAGGCTGCGACCGACTCCTCGGTGTTGCCAGCCTGGGGCGACATGCAAACTCACGATCTCCCTGGGGTACATGTCCGAAATATCTCGATCGCGAAAAACCTTCGCTGTGTAGCCCCCTGCGAGAACGAACGCGACAACACCATCGGAAGCTGCCTCCGCGACAAGCAGAACTTGCTCGTCCGAATCGAAAGCACCGGAGTCAAAGGCGCGCTTCCAGTTCGCGACACTCGTGGAGACCGGCAACGCCAGCAGGCACTGTTCCGGAACCCGCCCTTCAAATGCAGCGCGATTGGCGCCAACAATGACCTCGCCGAGGTTCTGGCAATCCTCTCGCCTGGCCACACGTATACGCACGGCGACGCCGCCAAATGTGCCATTCAACCTCGTGATGGTAACCGATCACACCGAATCTGCCGCGTCTCTACGGTTCCGCCGCCTTCAACGCCCACCTCGCCACCGACCGCCGGGTCGCTTCACCACGACGGCCATGGCACCCACTGGAGGCCCCGTCCGCGCGCTCGGTGGCGGGTCATGTCACCGGCCGACGGCCTATTCCGTCATTCCAGGTTCAAAATAATCCCTTCCACCACCCTCCCGCCCATGTTGGAAAATGCTTTGTCCTCACCGACAATCCTGAATCCACATTTTTCCAATACCCGCAGCGAGCTACGATTGTGTTTCGCCGCACTGGCCCGCAACGGACGCAACGGGACCTGCTCCAGGAATTTTGACAACGCGCGCGTGGCGATGCCCTGCCCCCAGTATTCTTTTCCAATCCAGAAGCCAACTTCGCGCACACCAAAGTAGACAAAGCTGATGACATACCCTGTCACCCGCTGATCAACGAGGATTGTCTTCTTCACCACCGCGTTCTTGGCCAGAAGGTCCGTCCAGTGCAACTGGAAGGCCTCGTAGTCTCGGGGGAGGTGAGCCGCCATCTCAACGGCATCCGCATCTATCTGGTGCTCGTAGAAGACGGGCAGATCCTCTTCGACCACCTCCCGCAGCAGGATTTCGTTCGTCATCTGGTTGCCTCCATCATCTGCGGAGCACGCTGTTCCGCATGATTCTCCCCTCATCGTTACCGCTGATTGCCCAGTTCTGAAACCGGCGGTTGATATGCCGCCCAGAAATTGAGCCACGGGGGGACAATGGCCGTAAAGTGATCCCATGTCCCGGGTGTCGCCGCCGGATCAGGGTGGAAATCCGTATAGTCTGAGACGTGTTGTATCACAAAGTCCTGCCCAATCAAACCATTGATCAAGGCGCTTAACGTGTGCCGATACTCGCGTGTCCATGGCACCGCTTCACGCGACTCCGCCACCCAGATTGGGTCAGGATAAGAAACGACGGCGCCTTCCTGATACGGATGCTTCAAGGGATAGCCGTCACCAGTCCAATCGGATGCCATTAGGCCACTGACAAAGGGATTGGCGCAACTGAATTGATAACGACCTCCCGGCCGCAAGACCTGCGCCACTTCGCGGAACACTTGGCGGGCTTCGGGAACGAAATTGAGTGAATATGGCTGCCACACCAGGTCGAAGCTGTGCGCGGGAAATCGCGAGAGATCACGCATATCGCCTTGCTGGGTCTGGATGCTGACCTTGTAATGGTTGGCGGCTTGACGATCGCCTTGCAGCTGTTCTTCCGACAGATCCAACACGGTTACGCGCGCGCCCAGCAGCGCGAAGGCGGCTGACTGTTGCCCGCCGCCGCCCGCGAGACAGAGCACAGCCTTCCCAACGATCTCCCCCAGTCGTCGTTCGGGATCTAGCTTCGCCCGGGCTGAAGCCGCATCCAGGGTCCAATCTGGGCGAGTAAAGAGCGCATTCACCCTGACCAGGGCCTTCCAGCGCTGGATGTTGTAGCCCGCAATTTCGTCCATGATGGTTTGTCGCAGACGTACTTGTTGGCATGAAGCGGCCAACGTGTTACTCGCCTGGGCGATTGTAGCCAATCCGCCGTGTTCTGGGCTCTGTGGAGGCGAAATCCCCCGCCCCGGCGTCCGCCGGGGCGGGGGATTTCGCCTCCAGAAAACCTCATGTCTTGTTTCCGCGGGGAAGTAGACTAAGTAGTATGAACTACAGACGTCTTGGCTCCGCCGGATTGAAGCTCAGCGAGCTATCGCTGGGATCGTGGGTGACGTTCAAAAACCAGTTGGCTGAAGAGACCGCCTTTGAGTGCATGAAGGCCGCCTACGACGCCGGGGTTAACTTTTTCGACAACGCCGAGGGCTACGCCCAGGGCCAGTCCGAAGTCATCATGGGCAACGTCCTCAAGCGCGCCGCCTGGCGCCGGGCGAGCTACGTGATCTCCACCAAGTTCTACTGGGGGTTGAACTCCGGGCCCAACGAAAAGAACACCCTCAATCGCAAGTATCTGCTCCAGGCGATGGACAACTCGCTCAAGCGCCTGCAGCTCGACTACGTCGACCTCGTCTTCTGCCACCGCCCGGATCCCGACACCCCGGTCGAAGAGACGGTCTGGGCCATGAACGACATCGTCGCCAGCGGCAAGGCCCTCTACTGGGGGACATCGGAGTGGAGCGCAGCCAGCATCGCTGAGGCCTGGCAGATCGCCGAGCGCCACCACCTGCGCAAACCGCAGATGGAGCAGCCCCAATACAACCTGCTCTGGCGCGACCGGGTCGAAAAAGAGTATGCCCCGCTGTATCGCGACATCGGGCTGGGCACGACCACCTGGAGCCCGCTCGCCTCCGGCCTGCTGAGCGGCAAGTACAACGCCGGCATCCCGGCCGACTCGCGCGCGGCCCTGCCCGACTACACCTGGCTGCGCAACGCCCTGACCGATCCGGCCCGGCTCGCCAAGGCCGCGAACCTCGCCCCCATCGCCGCTGACCTCGGCGCGACGCTGGCCCAGATGTCCCTGGCCTGGTGTTTGAAGAATCCCAACGTCACCTCGGTCATCACCGGCGCCAGCCGGGCCGAGCAGGTCCGCGAGAATATGAAGGCGCTCGATGTCGTTCCCAAACTCACCCCCGATGTCATGGCCGCCATCGAGGCAGCCGTGGCATAACGCGTCACACGTCATGCGTGATCCTTCATTGTTCAGCGGGCCACGGTCCTTAACAGAAGAAGGGAAGAAAGAAGGGGGATTTGGCACCTTCCCTTCTTCCTTTCTTCTGTTGATTTCCCGAGCCCGCTGAACAATGACGGATGACGTATGTCGTATGAGGGAGATCCAAACACAATGAAACTCGCCATCGTGTCCGACATTCACGGCAATTCAATCGCCCTCGACGCGGTGCTCGCCGATATCGAGCACGCGGGCGGGGTGGACGGCTACTGGCTGCTCGGCGACTTCGCCGCGATCGGCCCTGACCCGGTCGGCGTGCTTGAGCAGATCCGGGCGCTGCCCAACGCCCATTTCCTGCGCGGAAACACCGATCGTTATGCGACGACCCAGGGCCTTGTCGAGGGTTGGCTCGCTGAAGCCCGGGCCCATCCCGACAAGATCGAAGGGGTGCTGGATTTCGCCCGCTCGATGGCCTGGACCATGGGCGCCATCACCGCGGCCGGTTTCCTTGGTTGGATGCGCGAGCTGCCCCTCGACCTGCGCCTGACCCTGCCCGACGGCACGCGCGTGCTGGGCGTCCACGCCGCGCCGGGCACCGACGACGGCAAGGGCCTCTCACCCAAGCTCAGCGAGGCCGAACTGCGGGCCGCCTTGGCCGGCTGCGCCGCCGACCTGGTCTTTGCCGGACACACCCACATCCCGATGGACCTGACCGTCGATGGCGTGCGCGTCTTTAACCTTGGCAGTGTCAGCAATTCGCCGGTTGAGGACCAGCGGGCCAAATACGCCATCTTGCATGCAGATGCGAGCACTCACCGGGTTGAACCCCGCCGGGTCGCCTATGACCAGGCCGCCGTCATCGCCCTGACCGACAAACTCGGCCACCCCGCCGCCGGGCGCATCGCCCAGTTCATGCGCGGCGAAGTCCGGGGCTAATCATCTATCCGCAGATTACGCAGATACTCGCCGATTATTCTTGGTTGTCCGGAGCGCCTCTTACAAAACAAAATCGGCGAGAATCTGCGTAATCTGCGGATAGATTCCCTGCGACAATCAGAAGCCCCCTCAAGGGGCTCCGCTACACTGCGAACATGTCTTCTCTTCCCCCCGCCCCCATCCCGGCCGAATACGCCGACCTGCTGGTCAAGCCCGCCATCGCCCACGTCGCCACCCTGATGCCCGATGGCAGCCCCCAGGTGACACCCGTCTGGATCATGCGCGAAGGCGATCTGCTCGTCATCAACAGCGCCCGCGGCCGGTTGAAGGACAAGAACCTGCGCCGCGACGGGCGCATCGCGCTCGAAATATCGGACCCCGCCAACTCCGGCCGGTATCTCACCATCCGCGGGCGCGTCATCGAGATCACCGAGGCCGATGGGGATGCCATCATCGATGCCCTCTCGATGAAATACACCGGCAACCCATCTTACAAATGGCGCAGCCCCAGCGAGATTCGGGTGACCTACCGCATCCGGCCCGAGCGCATCAGCGGCTCGGAGTGAGGTCCTACCCCCACGCCTCCACCCTCTCCGGCTGTAGCGCGGCCGCCTTCTCCTGCAGCCAGGCAGCGAAGGCCAAACCCGCCCGCCCGGCATCCGACCCCTCCGCATCTGGCGCGGGCAGCCCCGCCACAAACTGAAGCGCCGCCTGGGCCGTGATGTGCGCGTCGCGCAGCTCGCCCAGCGCGTCTTGTGTTTCGCGGCAACGGGCCAGAATCGGCTTGATCTGCCCGTCCGGCAGCGCGTCGCGGAGCAGATCAGCCACCGTGCGCAGCCGCCGGACGGCCATGCGATAGCGATGCCAGTCCGCAATCGACGCGTCGCGGGCCAGGGTGTCAAACGCCCGAACCCGAGTCAAATAGCGCTGCAGCACAGCTGGGGCCAGGTGCCGCATCAGCCAGGGTTGCCCCGCCGGCAGGGCGGCGCTGTCATCGTCAGCGAGATCGAGCCCGGCCAGGCCGCTCAGCCAGTCGTCCGCGCCAGACCGGCGCAGCATCTCAAAATACACCCGGCGCGCCTCGCGTCGGGCGATGTCCCACACCGCCCGCATCGGCCCGAGCGCCGCGCGCGCGGCGGGATCGGCATCCGCCAGATACGCGTCGAGCAGCCCGACCATCATCTCGGTCTCGCGGGCCGGGCCGCCGGCCGCCCCGATCTCACGCAGGCGCGCCTCGAGCCCGCGCATCACGCGCGCAGGCGCATAACGTCCGAAAACCCGCGCGCCGATCCGCAGCCGGCGAAAACCGGTCCGCAGCGCCCGGATTGAAACATCAGCCGTTTCGCCGCCCGGGCCGGTTGCCCGCCTCACAAGCGCGTCCAGCCCGCGCCGGTCGACCAGGTAGCGCAGAATCCGCCGGGTGGCCGTGCCCAGCGCTATATCCCCATCCGCGCCCGGCCGGTCCATCCTGGCCTCGATGCGCAGCGGGGGCAGGACGGTGTTCCACACCCCGGCCTTGGAGAGCGCCCGGGCCCTGTTTTCGTGGCAATACGCGCCGCGCACGCGCAACAGCGCGCCTTCCGGGTCGAGGGTCAGGGCTACGATCCGGGTGTCCTGGCGCCCGTGGTAGTCCAGCCCGTCCGCCACCCGCAACGCGGCCGTGATCAGTAGCGTTGACTGCCGCTGCGCGGCAGTCAACGCCTGCATCAATGGCTCGGCATCCGGGTCGACCTTCTTGCGATGGAAGCGCACCGCGCAGGCAAGCATCGCCCGCTCGGTGGCGTCCACCCCTTCGATCTCGCTCGCTGCGACGATGTCGCGCCCGACGGTGTGATGGCGGGCCGGGTCCAGGTTCATCCCGACGTTGTGTAGAAGCGCGGCGATCTCGCCCAGCGCGACCAGGCGGTCCGGATCAGGAAGCCGGGCCCGCGCGGCCTCAAGCAACTGGCGCGTCATCGCGGCGACGTGCCGCGCATGGGCCATATCGACACCATAACGATCGCACAGCGATGCGACAGTGTCCATCAGCGCGCCATCCTTCTTGATGGATCTGTCTTCGGGAGCGATGTTCCCCGGCTTTGCCGGGGAACATCGCTCCCGAAAACCAGAATAGCCTCTGTGGATTCTGGGTGAGCCTGTGGAAATCGCATGTGGATGACGTCGGACGCGGTCTCGACTTGACCCTGCATCTGGCCGCTGCGGAGATTATCCACGTTTGGCCGGAATGTTTTGCGCACAGCGTGTGGCTCGGGCGCGGACCTCGCGATATCCCACCCCACCCATGGCGTTTGGGATATCCATCTCACAAGTTGCGATAAATAATCCCCCACATGGGATATACAGCCCGTCCCAGGCCAAAGCGCGTATCACCAGCACATCTGGCGCTCGCCCGGCGCTTGCCGCCAGCGCTGGGCGAGCCGACGGTTATCCACATCATCCACGCCCCTACTACGAATACGGTTAATCAATAGAACAAGAAGAAGCGCAGCACTGGTTCGGTTCTTGGGAGAAACAACATGCCCCGGCGAAGACGGGGCATGTTGTTTCTCCCAAGAAGTCAGGGAGTAGGCACCGCGAGCTTGACCTCAAACACGCCCGTCAGCAGGTTGTCGGTCGGCACATAATCATCGGTGAGCAGGAACTGCGGGCCTGTCCCCAGCCAGGCGTCGAGTTCGGCGTCGTCGATGATCCAGGCGCTGAACTGGCTCTGGTTGTCGTGGCCGTTGAGGGTGGCGAAGGCCGGCGTGTCGAGCGGGCTGTTGGTCGCCAGGACCAGCATGGTGTTCGCCCGAATGTCGCGGTAGGCCTTGTTCGACGGGATGAAGTAGACGTGGGTGAAGGTCGCCTTCAGCGTCCGCAGCAGCGCTCGCGCAAAGGGCAGATCCCGCCCGTCGATGACGTTGCTCAGGTAAATCCCGTTGGGCGTGAGATGGCGCTTGACCAGCTCGTTGAACTCGCGGGTGGTGAGGTGATAGGGCACCGAGAAGTCGTTAAAGGCGTCGCCGTGGATGTAGTTGTATTTCCGGGCGGGATCGAGGGTAACGAGAAACTGGCGGGCATCCTCGTTATAGGACACCGTCCGGGTGTTGCGCGCCAGCCCCAGGCTGTCGTAGGCGGTGGCGGTCACGGCCGGGTCGATCTCGGACACGTCGATGTTGACGTTTGGATAGACCGACTCCAGATAGCGCGGCAAGGTGTAGCCGCCCCCGCCGATCAGGAGCATGTCGATCCGGTTGTCGCGTTTCTGCAGGAACTCGGCCACCTCGGCCCCCACCTGCTCGTAGGCGTAGCGCAGCTCGCGCGGATCCTCCAACGAGTTGTAGCTGTGCACCAGCGCGTCCAGCGAAAGAACCTTGTAGGCCTTGTCGTTCTGGGTTTCATCGCGAACCTTGATGCAGAAGTAATTGGATTCGATCGTGCAGCCTGAATCCATGGAATCGCGCAGACGCGGATTCTGGGTGAAGGCCGCCCCTACGGCGAGGGCGGCGACAACCGCGGCGACGGCGGCCACCGCCCGGTTTCGAAACCACTGCCCGAGCAGGACGCCCATGAAGATGAGCAGCGCGCCCACGCCCAGGCTGATCAACCGGGTGCCAAACGCCGAGATCAGGAAGTAGCCCGTGGCAAAGGTTCCCACGATGCTGCCCAGGGCCGAGGCCGCGTAGATCCGGCCGATCACATTGCCGGTCGCCTTCAGATCCAGCAAGGTGAGCTTGATGACCACCGGCGAGATCAGGCCAAGCATCGTGCTGGGCAGGAAGTAGATGAGGGTGATGAACAGCACCATCCGTCCGATCAGCGGCATCCAGCTCAGCGAGGGCAGCCCGGACGCGCTGAGCGCTTCAACCGAGAACAGCACGCTCAGCGCACCGAGGCCGGCCAGGATGAAGATGATCCCGAGCGTCCGGCGCGAGGCCATCCGGTCGGCGATCTTGCCGCCGATGAAATTGCCCAGGCTGATCCCGGCCAGGATCACCCCGATGATGCTCGTCCAGGTGTAGAGCGACACGCCGATGATGGGCGCGACCATCCGCCCGGCCACCAGTTCGATCACCATGATGCAGACGTTGCTGATGAAGACGATCAGCGCGGGGCGCCACAGCCAGTCCTTCTGAGCGGGGGTGGGGGATTGAGATGTCATACGGGCGCGAATGATACCCAGTTCCGGAATATGCCACTTTTCGTACGAGTTGGCCCATGGATCTTCGCGCCCGGGCGGCATAGCGTTATGCGGGAGCCATGGCCGTGGTTCCCGCGTGTCTTCGGGCTCCTCCTGGCGCCGCCCCGGGGTGGCGCCAGGAGACGGCGAGGGCGTGGGAGGCGCGGCCGCAAAGGAGACACACCCCATGAAGACCTCTCAGATCGCCCTGCGCGCACCCGCCGCGCTGCTGCTGGCGCTTCTTGCCGCCTGCAGCGCCCCGATTCCGGCCCCCGTTCAAGCGCCCCAGGTCAAGCCGCCCGCCGCGCCGCCGGCGCTGGCCCTTCCAACTGGCGTGCCCGCCCTGCCGACGCTTGCGCCGGTGCTTCCGACCGCGGTTCCGCCCCTCATCGCCGCCGACCAGCGCCTGTTCGACGGCAGGGTCGACATCGGCGGGCGGTCGCTTGCCTTGACCTGCCATGGCACCGGCGAGCCGGTTGCGTTGTTTGAGGAAGGGTTGCTCGAGTATGTTGACAAAACCTGGAATTCCTTCACCCCCGCGCAGATGAAGGTCACCCGGCTTTGCAGCTACTTTCGCGCCAATGCTTCCGCCAATGATCTCGCAACATCTAACACAAAGAGTGATCCGGTGGCCACCCGCCGCACTGCGCTGGACCAGGTCGAGGACGCTCGCGCGATGATGAAGGCCGCCGGCCTCAAGCCGCCCTATATCCTGGTCTCGAACGGATATGGCGCAATGATCGACGTCCTCTACGCCGCCAAGTATCCCAGGGAGGTCGCCGGGTTGATCCTGATCGAGCCAGACGGGCCCGGGCTCTACCAGAACATGGCCAGGCTGGCGCCGGCCAAGACCGAGGAGGAGAGCCTGTGGGTGACCCTGTACCGCGCCTTCTGGGAGAACCGGGCCCAGGCGCGCTTCGTCAGTCCCTCCCTCAAGGCTGACGAGATGATCGACGTACCGGCCAGCGAGGCGCTGCTGACCGGGGTGAAGACCCTGGGCGAGCTGCCAGTGGTCATCCTGCACCGGAAGGAAAGGGGCGTGCTTGCGGTTTACCCTGAAGGAAGGCCGCCCGAGCCGGACTACTTCCCTAGGATGACGGCGGCCTGGCGCGCCGGGATCGCCTTCTACGAGAAGCTCTCGTCCAAGACGACGGTGGTGGAGCTCGATGGCACCTTCTTCCCCGAGTTCAGGCCGGCGCTGATTGATGCCTTGAAGAAGATGGGGGCCACCCCGCGCTGAACGGGCCAATACAACGAGAAAAGTACGACTTTTCATGTCAGTCAACCGCTTGATTTCGATGCGCGTCGCGCCTAGTCTGAATGTGGTGCCCGGATGCCCGGAGCGCCAGCGAGAACGGCCCGGATGACGGGTCAGACCATGTCTTTGGCTTGCGGCGGCGGGCAGGGCACTTCAGGAGGATTTCCATGAAGACGCACACCCATATCGCCAAGGCAGCGGCCGCTACCGCGATGGTGTTGCTGGCGTCGTGCAGCATGCCGGTTCAGGTGCCGGTCCAGACCCAGCAACAACAGCAGAACACCCAAACGTTCGTTGACCAATTGCGCAAGCTCGTTCAAGGCCCGAGCCAGAACAGCCGGGCCTATCCATGGGAGGAGATCGTTGCGGATCCACGGACCGCCCCTCAGCCGCTTCCTCAGGTGGTCTGGCCGGCCCCAGGAGCCGGCGACTTCCGGCCGGTTGTAATCCCGGACGTGTTGCCGTCGGTGGTCTGGCCGGCGCCAGGGGCCGGTGACTTCGAGACGCGATCGCCGATGCCGGTCGTTGCGATCGCCATCAATCCGGCTCGGGAATCGCCGGCCGATCGGGCGCAGCTGCTAATACCCAAGGTTGCGCCGCGGCTGACCCGCCAGGACGTGGCGGAGCGCGCCGCCCAGCGGGCGGTGGACGGGCCCAACTGGACCCCGCCGGAGCGCGAAACAGCGTACGAGTATGTGATCGCCATTAACCCGGCCCGCGAAGCGGCGGCCGAGCGGGCGCTGCGGGTGACCCCGCAGACGGCGCCGCGACTGACCCGCCAGGACGTGGCGGAGCGCGCCGCCCAGCGGGCGGTGGACGGGCCCAACTGGATCCCGCCGGAGCGCGAAACAGCGTACGAGTATGTGATCGCCATTAACCCGGCCCGCGAAGCGGCCGCCGAGCGGGCGCTGCGGGTGACCCCGCAGACGGCGCCACGGCTGACCCGCCAGGATGTGGCGGAGCGCTTGGCCCAGCGGGCGGTGGACGGGCCATGATGACGCAAGCTGGACAAATCGTTTCTCCAGCCACCCGCGAAAGCGGCGAATAATCCCGAAAATGATGCTCCCCGGCTCTGCCGGGGAGCATCATTTTCGGGAAAACTTGCGCTGGACGAAACCCCTGATCGGCATTACCCTCATGACATGTCCGAAGCCAACAATCTGCCCGCCATCGCCGATCGCATCCGAGAAACGCTCAAACTCAAGAACGCCGCCCGTGACGCGGCCGTCAACATCTCGCGCGAGCTCATTCGCTTCTGCTCGCTGGCCATTCGCGCCGCCCACCGCGACGACTGGGACGCCGCCGAGCGCTTGGTCGGCGAGGCCCGCCGCGCCGCCGATGAACTGGGAGGGCACGTCCGCCCGTATCCAGACCTGTACTTCACCGGCTACACCCAGGATGCCTTCAAGGAGCTGGCCGAGGCCCGCATTACCATCGCCAT